>Ga0123342_1001001_pt1 | contig 47101 bp, 21 predicted proteins | sample Turbeawhitnodule_FD_89960 | JGI IMG/M metagenome (GOLD analysis project Ga0123342, IMG submission 89960) | Root nodule microbial communities of legume samples collected from Mexico - Turtle bean Mexico white nodule | ecosystem: Host-associated > Plants > Roots > Nodule | place: Mexico: Nepantla...
ATCTTAGGATTTAAAATTAAATCCTGCGTAGGTAGAGTGTAAAGTAAATAAAAGGAAGAAAGAGATAGGTGAAAATTAAAGATATATATTCAGGATGGAAAAGAAGGAAAGGGGGAGGCTAAAAAAACCATGGAATTTTTTAGAATATAATTATTGTAGTTAGATTAGTGGATATCCTGAAACTGCTTAGACATGTAATTTGGCAAACAATTAGAAAACCACAGCTGAAATCAAGAGTTGGGTATAAAATATCCCAAATTAATACCACATAAACATAATATATTAATAATTAAGGAGCCATTAGTAAAAGGACCATTTCACGAAATGTCATGGATGCCAAGAATCTGATTGGTCACCATGAGGTTGATAAAGGCAGTGTGGCGTGTCAAATGCATCACAGTATCAGCTACCATTCTTAAATGACAATTGACCAAATGATTGAATAAATGTTCTAGTTGTTTGAGGAAATGCAGCTTTTATTTTCTCCAAATTTTGTTTATAAGGTGATGATGATAATTCTATGACTTAGGAAAGTAGGATGTAGAAGTTTGTTTGGCTGGCTTTTTGAGTATATTATCTGGACAGAATCTGGTATAAAGGACTTTTCTTTCATGAAATGCTAGTAGATAAATCACCAGATGTATATATCCATGGATTGATTTTGACTTCTGCATCTTTTCTTGCTCTTTCTGTGTGTGTTGCTGTGGATTTTCTTAGATTTTTCAGTTGACATTTAGATTTTTGAAAGACTTTACAATAATGAATTATCTTTTCTGAAATTTGGAGCAAAAAGTCTATTTGATTGACAATTTCTTAGGCAATTACTTAAGCATGTTCTAAATGGGGATTCATGACAAGTTTGTGTATTTGAATATCTTGATATCTTTTTTACTTGAACAATTGTATTACTTGTACTGTGGCTTGCAGGATATTGCAGAACATTTGACAACAGTACATCTTAAGCGTTGTCCACGGGGAAAACGTTGCTTATATGAAGGTTCAACCCCACCTGGTGGATTTCCTAATTCATGGGTAATTTCAGTTCACACTATTCTTAATATCGCCATCTCCATCCTTTTTTACCATTACTATATAAAAGTTGGGTTTGAAACACCTGCGTTCTTTTTAGCAGAATGGAGCAAGCTATTGTACTTCAGAACTTGCAATTATGAAGAACAATGAGATACACACCTGGGATAGGGGTTATGATGACGATGGAAATCAAGTTAGTATTTTTCATATCTTGTTATCTACTTTGATGGATTGCTTTATCTTTATAGTTGCAAATATAGATATATAGTATATGACAACAACAAAGAAAATCAGAAACATTAACTATTTCCTATTTGTTTGCAGGTCTGGGGACAAAAAGAAGGCCCTTATGAGTTTAAGCCTGCACCAACCTCCAGTTTTAATGATATGTTTTCTCCCTTGAACTTCCCCCCTCCGCCGTCCATGGAGAGAAGAATAGAGGGTTCATTTGTTTTGCAAGAATGAAAGGGTTCCATATACTACATTTGTGTAATTCTGCTATTGTAGCTGTATGTCAATATAATGCCTTTCTTGTTAGTATGCACTATCTTGTCAATATTTTCACTCATATTTTTGTCAGTGTTAAAAGCAATAGTCAAATAAAGAGCTGGCTTGTTAAGATCATGTTTGGATCAGATTCTGTTTAGAGATTATAATCTGATTCATTGAAAACAAACTGTTGGTGATGCAAGTAAAATATATTGGTAATTTAACGGAAGGAATAAGATAGAAACCTGCAAAACTGAACTAAATAAACAAACGAATAGGAATAAATTAGATGCCTATATATTTTGAAGTAAAGGGTAATGGAATGGAACATCCAGCCTAAAATTTGTTGTTCAGATAGAAGTATAATCCCGCAAGCACTGCAATTCCCACAGCAGCTACAATTGGAAGTACCTTCCTGTTTAAAATATATTTACATAGATAATGTCAGGACACAAAAATGATGTGAGGGAGTGAAGATACTACACTATGCAAAAGACCAGAAATGTCTTACCCAGCTGCGTCTTCTTTCTGGATGTCGGATTTCCTTGCCTTTCTTACATCTGTATCATTTGCGTTTCTTGCAACAGCTGGAGCGTAGGGCCTAAACCTTCTTTTTGGAGCACCACAAACTGCAAAAGACCATTTTGAGGCAATGAAAATACAGTATACCTACTTAGTTCAGTGGCCCTCTTGTTTCTTTTGTATCACATGGAAAGCAAATTATGTTTTGCATTGATTTTCCTTTAGTTTCTTTGCTTAGCAACGTAGGAAGTCAAGTAAAAAGTGATTAACTACCAGAACAGAAGAATTTATCGGGCAATTTCTCAAAGGGTGTCCTCTCATTGTAAATATACCTGCATCATTATCAACAGAGGCATAAAATTGTGCTATATATATATATATATATACATGAATATAAGCTTTGAGAAGGATAAAGGGTGAGGGAAAAGATAAAAAAGAAACCCGCAATCACGACAGATATAAGCTTGCTTGGAAGTCACACGCATGGAAATCCTGGGAGCTCCAGAAGTAAGAGGCTGTTGTTTTGGATGAAGTAATAGGTTAAGGGGACCAGAGAAGAAAGATGACTTCAAAACTAAAGGGTTGAACTGCTGTCGCAAGCCAGCATTGGGAGTTGGGGCTAATGAAGGAGGGGACCTTGCAGTGTTAAGGGTTACTGTGGATGGCTGCAGATGCATGGCCATTTATTTTCCTTTGCTGTTCTGATGTATCTGAGTTGACAGAGAGTGAGTCAAGGAAGAGAGACTATAAAGAGAGACAAGTTGATAAGAAAAAGGTTGTGAAACGACGGGTGATTCTAATGTGAATGTTGTGTAATCGGCTTGTGTCTGAAGCCTACGTGGAAAGCGTGGCATTCATAATCCCCACACAAGCTCTTTCCCACTCTCATGCAATTGCCACCATGTATTACTGCAACTATGTTATGGTCCCAAACTTCAGAATACGTTGTAATTTTTAGTTTTGCTTCACTCCTAGAATAAAACAGGATAAATTTAGAAAGTCTATAATATGGTATTTCTCGTAAATGAATAATCTCAAACACAGTCTTTAAGTTGAGAATTAGGAACTTTGAATAAAAAATTAAATATTTATATAGTGAGTGTTTTATTATTTTTATTAGGATAAATTTTCATATTGTCTTATAAAATAAATTTTACTTGTTTTTATGTACTTTAATATAGTCATATGTTCACTCTTTATAAGATCTTAACATATATCAAATCAATATTTTTTTAAATTATGTTAATGTTCCCAATATTCTTTGATAGCTTTTGAAGAATAGAGATTCTGGTTACTTCTTAAAAAAATCATTATAGATCAAGAAACTTGTATACGGTTTAAAGAATATCATCATTTACTCCATATACTTAGTTAAAGGCTGAACTGGTTTTATTTCCAATTTTTCATTAATTTCATTTGTTGTTCCTTTAAATTGTCATGGTCATGTATACATACATTCAAATAAAGATAATTGAAATGTTACTACTATTTTCTTTTACATAATTGAAAGGTGATTAAGATGATTTATTCTATCTATTCTAATAAGAGATTCAACGCATAAGATTAGACTAAATTTGTCACATATGTTAAGTCCACATTTTAACCTCTACTTTTTGGACCTTTGTTATTAAGTCCCTTCCATCCTTGACTCAAAAACTTATAGTAACATTAATAGGCTAAAAAAGAAATTGTTTAAAGTTTTTCTATGATTAATTTTTAAAGAATTTATTTAACACACATTTATACTCATAATTCATAAATGTGTGTTAGGGTGTATAAAATTGATTAGTACATGTTTACACTACTGTCTATAAATTTGATGGACCATTCAATCATTCAACCAACGAGATCAAGTTTTCTAAATACCTTAGAGATGGGCTAATTTGTGTGAACAATAATGTGATGTCTTTGAAATTAAGTTCACAACCTTCTTAACATTATAATTAGTACTAAGGACATATTTTCCATGTTTGGCATCAATATTGAGATTCTTGCAACGCTCAACTACTAGAGTAGATACACATACATAATTATTGGTGCTTAGAGGTTGCAACCATGGGGATCATCTTCAAAGTGGTCGTGTAATATTCCTTAGTTGTGTTCTCCTACTTGTAACCCTTCCATCTTGTCATGCATGGCTATGTATTTTTTGATAGGATGCATGTAGTTGCAATGATATCTACAATATTTAGTGGAATGGACACTTTTCTCAACATGGAAATGTGTTTGCTATATAAGGCCCCTTTCGAATATTTTTGCTCAATTTTCATTTAGAGAGGTATCTTATGTTTGAGATTTTTTGTTATAGCTATTCTCATACCCGTTTTTCTTTGGGATTGTTATCTCTCACCTAATTTAAAAAATCTTTTAGCTCTTGCAATTACATAAACTTGACAACTCTTCTTAACTCGTCCAAATAGAGAGTTGTAACCATATGATGCCATGTTACTTCATGGTCAAAGTTTCTAGTATTCAAAGTAACCTTTCTGAGTTGAAGGCTATTGAAGTAAAGTGGTGTAGTCTACTTATAGCAAATTGAGTATGAAACTTGGCTACACATCAAAATAAAGTTATTGGTGAGAGAAATATTAACAAAAAGAAATATTTAGAATTTGATTTTGTAAATTATATTTTTTTATTTAAACCTACAAAATTGAAGTTGTTTTAAAAAGATTAATTTTCTTAATTTATATTTTGAGGTGTAACTTATTTAAGTTTATTTTGTTCGAAATACCAAATTTATTTACACTAATATTTTATTATGCAATTTTATTTAAACTATACTTTAAAATTAACTTTTTTTATCTAAGTTTATATTTTAGCGAAATAGATTGTTTTAGACGGGTAAGTAGTGGTCCAACTCGTTGTCATCTTTAATTACGAGTATGTTGCGACAATCTATGTAATAGGCATCTAGCCTTATCAACCAAATCAATGTCACTCCTTAAAGAGTCAGGGAAATTATTTTCTACAAAAAAATTGAAAATATTGTATATGAAAATTAAACAGATAATTAGTTTTATTGTTAATAGTAAAATAATTTATTTTATATTTGTAAACATTCTTCTTACATACATGAAATTGGGAAGAGGGTAGGACATAAACGGGTGTCAAATCAGATACCACAAGTTAAATTTAAAATGAAGCAAATATAAAATTCAAAGACATTACATCAAAGAAAAGCAACAGAAAACGCCAAAAACAACCCACCGTGTTGAAAGTTGATACTCCATTGCCAGCCATATCAAGGGGACCACCCTAGCTAACCACCAAATGAGCAACAATAATATCATCATCAAACCAGTAACTTTGCTTTCAAGAGTATCAATATCTTTATAAAGAAATGAAAGAGTGATTTGGAGAACAAAAACAATTCGAAGAAGTTCTCCAAAATACAAAACACATGATAGATATAATCAATTATTAATCCACTAAGAAGAATTCCGTATTCTAAAGTTTAACTACCATCATCACAACATGCATACCAAAACAAGAAACCTATAATGTATTGATGTCATCTTGATTTCCATAGTTTGTGTGCTAGGTCACTACTCACTATAGCATTCAGTTAACAAGCCAACGACTCCTATTGTCTGTCTGTGTGCTAGGTCACTGATTTCCATAGTTTTTGTATGTATACCATTTGAGCAAAAAGCTGAAAAATGGATATTAAATGATCTAATGAATGGTCTGAGAAAAACAATCAAGATTTACAAGGGCAACAAAAACCAGCATCTCAATTTCCAACCCCACCTATGCACACTTGGAAGTATAGACCAAAATATGTAAAGAATCCTGATTGCCCCAGATAGCTGTTATAACTGCTACCAAGGTTTAAGGTCCCCCACAGGGCCAGCAGTCCAATTCAAGACCTTCTCCCCTGGTTTCAAGAATACACTTCGGTCGTGCGGCAGTTTCCGAGCAAGGCCATTCAAAACTTGATGGAAAGCATCTCCGGGTTGCACCGGTTGAGGGAACAGCATAGCTTGCTTCATGGAAGGGTTGGCAAGCAATCTCTGTTTCCTTAAGATAACTTCTGGTGGAATAGATGTGAGTATAGAGTCTAGTTGAGGTACATCTTTTTCATCAACAAATACACCTATCTCCTCCCATGGGATTGCATCAGCAAATGGAAGAACAATATCATCTGCAATGATCACTGGGATGCAGCCAAATATCACAGCTTCAACCAGTCTTGGACTCCAAGGGGCCCACCCAAGCGGACACAAGCAGAACACGGCTCGCTGCATGTCCTCGTAGTATGTTGTTGGATGCTCTGTGGAAATGTCAAAAAGTGGATTGTCCTTAAAATTCTCCCACACTGCTGCTCTTGCACCTCTGTAACATTCCAAAATGAAGTCAGTTTGAGCCTTCACCATCATTTTGTTGCTTTTGGTATGAAAGCATGAAAACATGGAACCAACTTCATGCATGCTTAAATTACTTGGTTTTCAGTCAGAATATTAGAAATAACCAATTGGGTCATGAATGTAGTTGATCTAATTATGCTTGACTAGTTTCAATAACTGAATACTAAATAAATGTTAAGCCAAAGGATGCAGTTAGCAGTCTTATGTAGACATGATACAAAGTAAATGAAAACTGAAAAGCTTCACATGTCACATTTCCAAATCCACTCCTTTAAGTTTGTGAGGTGTAAAAAAATATCGGACCTACCTTGCATAGTAGCCACCTTCAGGGTCATTTCCAACATCATAAAATAGTCCTCGGAAGTAAACAAAAACAGACCTAGGAGTCTTTTCAGGAATTAGGTGTGCGTGCATTTTCTGTGGTGGGGCATATGGAGGAATGGTGATTGAGCCCTCTTTCAGGCAAACATGATTCCTCTGTCCAAATGTTTGAACCAAGGTAGCACGCTGCAGCAATGGAAGAATTCCTCTTTCTATTGCTTTCTCCTCCTGGAACAAAATAACAAGGTAAAAATGCTTGTTACAATATCCATGTACAGCTTTAATAGAGGAATTCAAGGTGCTTCTCACCAAACATAGCATAATTTTTTTGAATGCTCAATTGAACTATTAGTTATGTAAATAACAAAATTGAAATGGTACACTAAATTTCTTACTTGATAATGGAAGCATGCCCCAAAGTCATGAGGGGTTACAAAGAAATGATCTGCCCCTTCTGTTCTGTTCCAGTAAGGCCAGTTTGAAGAAATAAGCTGTATGGCACTTCGCATCATTCGTGGTGACTTGAAAGGTAAAGGGAGGCCATTTGGTGTCAAGTCACAAGTGGTGTATACAGGAGTGTAAAACCAATCAGCTTCTTCCGGATTAAGGGTTCGGACAGGGCTAGATAATAGAAACCGGTGCATAAAGATCTCAGCAGCAAACATATGAGTGAGGCATCTAGGGTCCTTTTGTAGAATTTTCTTATTATATTTGCTTGGAAGTTCATAAACAAAAACTTTCAACCTTCCCACTGGATCATCTTCTAACACGTCACCAGCACTACCTACAATTGGTTCAACCACAAAATGCTTAGTACTCTCATTTTTTTTTATCTAACTACAATATAGCGGTTTCAAAATAGATAAAACCACACAAAGAAGTCAGAATTGCTTAATGCAAGTCATTGAGAAATAATATAAAGAATGAAACTTAATATTAACCCCTTGAAATACATGCAACCAGGTAAGGAGTATATATAGCACTCTGTTTATGTGTATGTATCATCAGAGTTTTACATAAAAATTATCTTTTTCACCATATTCCAACTGCTTCGTCATTGGATTTTAATCCAACATATGCTAATTCCTCACAATCTCTACACCATCATAACATCTAAGTATCTACACAGTTAGGAGCAGCATCCGTTAGTGATAGCAAATGCATGTAAAATACACTCATTTTTCTCTTAGCTCGCCTGCAAGAAGAGGGGTACAGAATTATAAGGTTTTAATTAATGAGGTATTTTGCAGAATTTCGAACTTAATTTACATTTTAAAAAAATTTAGACACAAAAGGTTTATTATTTTGCTGTAATTCTAGCAGAAATGAAAGGGATACAGTGGTCCTGCTTTTGCTTTGATTCCAGTGTGAAAAAGTATATGAGAAACCCTTTATGTAATTCAGGAGGATCCCAAAATTCAGAATGACAGTAACCTTCTGGCATATTCTACCTTTAATAATGAAGAATGCTTGAAAAATGGCATAACTTCAACCTTAACTTAAAATGACAGTGATTTGCTCCGCTACCAGCGTAAGAACCTATTCATCTTCTTGGTGAGTTCGATCGAGTATGAGGGATGCAGGGACCTATCAATATGTTTCTAAAATGCTATAAGTATATTTTACATGGCTCATCGGACAAATATCTTTTTGCAAGCAATATCTTAAAAGCATCCTCCATGTGCACATATATGCTTCTTCCAACCTCTTAAGCTGATTGCTAGTACTGGAACACAGGATGTTCGTTACAAATTAAGAGGACAACAACACAAATCTCTATGAAACAAACTGGTTTTCCTTCTCCTCCTCATACTATATTACGAAGTACTGCATTGCTAATAAAGGTCAGATTCAAAATCAGGCCAGGGCATGATTTAAAATAAGTCAACAAAGTTCATCAAGATCTCCTGCCAATCCATAGAACCGTACCAAAGTGAAAATTGACTAAAACACAACCCTACATTGAAAAATAGCCACTTCCAGTGTACGGCTTCTTCAAATTCTGGGACCAATTTCAACACATAACTTATTGTACCTGGCCCTAGATCCTCATGCACCAGATAAGAAGCTGTTTTAGCATTGCCATATATTACAATATAAACAACTAAACAACTTCAGTCCCTGAAATAGATTATACTACAAAGAACTGGGGTCGTCTGCACCCCCAAAATATCAAACCAGAAATTTTTTAGGACATAGTAATAATTGTTTCTAATTTGGCACTTCCCAATTTTGAAATGGCCATTATAAGAATCTAAATCACTACATGCAATGCTGAAGAACAAACATTCTGTGATTGAAACACTGAATGGAAGAATAACATGTCTAAAACAAGTCAACAACTTATGTAATAAATATTTTCCGAAAATAAACCCAAACCAAAGTAGATCTTAGCTAAATCCACTCTCACAACCCACAAAAACACACCACTGAAAACCATAACAAGAAATTATCAAACCAAATAAGACAGCAAACCGGAATGAAATTCACCACAACTGAAATCTCCAAGACCCAAAAATCAACAGAAGAAAACCAAACCAATCCAATCCAATCAAATCAACAGAACACTGGATAAATCGAACTCAGAAGGAATGTGATGAAAGAAGTAGAAAGGGAGCAAAAGAAACTTTGAAGAACCCCCACCTGAAATTCTCTCAGTAGGTCGATGTCGACCCAGCTCCACAGCCCCAATTGCAAGAACAGAAGCAGCCCAAAGAAGGCAAAGGAACCCCACCTTCCAAAAATCCATTTTTTTTTTCTTTTTTTGTCACCCCAGAAAATCCTTGATCCGATTAACCTCGGTGGTGGCTGCAACTGCAAAGAAAGAGAGCTGAGATTATAAGGCAAAAAAAAGAAGTCAATTGTGGTCAGCAGAAGAAGGTGGCGAAGGCGATGGTTAAAACGTCACAAGGGAAAGTGGTTGCGAGAGATTTCTTGGCAATGGAAGAAAGGGATATGTGTTCTTCCCAGCAACAATGAGAGAGACAGAGAAAGATACGAAAATATTATTTGAGGGACCAAAAGAGAGTGGATTTGCTTTGAAGAAATAAGGACAAAGGGTTTTTCCTTAGTGAAACAAACAATATGGAAAATGGGTTATTGCTGAAGATTTTAGAAGAAGAAGAAACTTTTGCCAAAATTTCCTGAATATGTCTGGTTTTCTTTATTCACGGTTTGATGAGAGGTCCATCTCAGAAACCATATTAGGCACCAAAATTCAACTACGTCACGCACACAGCCTGTGAAGTTCAACCATTACTTCAACATAGTTGCTTTTGCTTTTTACCTGGGTCAGTGTGTGTCACTGTGTTTTGAAATTGAACCGTGTCATAACCTTAAGTATAACAGAACCACGTTCTTGTAACAATTTGTTCTCAAAATTATTACAGCCATCAAATTAGTGAGTGGTTTTCTTAAAAGAGAAATTAGTAAATGATTGAATTCAAGGTAATAATAAAAGTTTGGTAAAATAGTCTCTTTGTCGCTTTAAACTTTCATCAATTCATGTTAACTCACTTTTAATCCTTAATAATAAAATTTAATTTGAACTTTTTATAGGAAAAAAAAAATACTTTACATTAACTTTACTCAGAAAACTAATCTAAATGTCATTTACCTCTTTACAACAATCTTTGGGAAATATTTCTATGTGTTTGAATTAGAAACTTCTATAGCATTTAATTAGAGTTCATTGATCTTATATTTTATTCTTTAATTACTCATTATTATTAATTTTATTATTTTAATGATCATACATTAACAATGTATAATAATTTAATTAAGAGTTTTATATTGCTATATATTTAATCACATATCATTAAGAAAAGTTCAATAATTTGTCTTTCTTAGAAAAAGGTAAAAATATTATTTTCTATTTCTGAAATAAAGTTCACTTTTTTATTTCTTTGACCTTATCATTTTCTTATTCACTTTATTGTCTAGTAACTCAAATTTTTATCATGTTTGTCCTTCCGTTCTTATAATGTGAAATTATATTGGCAGTTTGTCAAAACCTCACAATAGAACACATTTAAAATATATTTTAGAAAAAATTATTGTAAAATCTTATTTTTCACTCTATCACTTATACGTATATTTTTTTTTCTCTCTCTAAGTATTTCCTTTACCTAGTTTTTCTTTAACTTAATCTTTTTAAATCTTATCTCTTTCAAAATTTGATCGCGTTTTGTTTAGTCATTCTATTAAAGATCATCTTAGCTTATGAGTCTTACCTTAAAGCTTTTAGATGTTTGGTATTCTCTTGCTTAAACTAGGAGTTTCTTAAGAGTGAAAAGTTCTAGATAAACGAAACTACCTTAGATGACACTACAAGAAAATCATTAAATAGAAACTAATTTTAGAGACCAAAATAATTAGTTACTATATTGACTAAATTAGAGACTAAAAAAAGTTATTGGTCTAAAGTAGTTTCTATTATAATAAAAATTTATAAAGTACTTTCTAAATTGATATTTAACCTACCAAAATTTTAGTTATTAACTACTTTATATTATAAACTAGTCTCTATTAGTCTTTTAGAGATTAATTTAGAATCTAAAATATTAGTAGCAAAAACTTTGGTAGTTAATTTAAATACCAATTTAGAAACAATTTTATAATTTTTTTTATTAATAATTGAAACCACTTTAGATATTAATAATTTTGTAGTCTCTAAAATATTATCTAATTTAGTAAATATAGTGACTAATTATTTTTTATTTATAAATTTGGTTGCTATTTAATGATTTTCTTATAGTGTGATTGTAGTGTATGAATTTAAACTAGAGCGTTTTGTTTGAAGATTTTAGTAGAATAATCTTGTGTTGTATGTAGAATTTGAAGAACTTATGTTGCATGTGTTTGACGTTCTTCAGTTGCATGTAGAATTTGAAGAATTTTTGTTGCATGTACATTTGACGCTCTTCAGTTACATCTAGAATCTAAAGAACTTTTGTTGTATGTGCATCTGTCGTTCTTCAATTGCATACAAAATCTGCAGTTCCTTTGTTATAGGTAAGTCTGATACTCATTAGTTATACATTGAATTTGAAGCTTGTTTGCCTGCATGTTTATGTTATTCTATAAATGTATGTTTAGTCTAGTACATTGCTTTGCATATTAAACTAGAGTTCTTCCTGACTTGTCTAAGTGGAATCTTCATTTCTTGTAGTATTAAAAGTAAAGTAAGTTCATTATCGTACTTAAAAGGAATAAACCCATGAAGTAGGATGGGAACATTATTCGAACTTCAAAAGACTTATCTTAATAAAGAAGGGAGTCTTAGAATTCATGATTATTATCAAAGCCCACCTAGAAGGTCTAGAAGAGAAAGTTGCAGAGCTAAAGCCACCTTACTTTCATGGGAAAATGTTGAAATCTACCTCAATTTGGAAATGAAGGTAGAACAACTTTTTACCTATCACCAAGTTAGTGAGGAAAGAAAAGTACCATTGACCACTTTAAGCTTTCAAAATTATGCTATGTATTGGTGGACTTCCTTAGAAAGAGATAAACATCCCCATAATGAACCTCCAATATTATATTGGAATGATCTTGAGAGTGCTATGAGGCAACACCATGTTCCTTCTTATTATAACCAAAGCTTATGGATAAGCTCTAAAGACTCCATTAGAAAAATCTGAGTGTAGAAGAGTATAGACAAAAGATGAAGTTATATATGATAAGGACAGAGATTAGGAAAGAAAATAATACCACCATATCTAGGTTCTTAAGTGGTCTCAATCTTGAGATAAAAGCCAAAGTTCAATTTTACCTTATAGAGATTTAAATGACTTAGTCCAACTTTGCATTAAAGTTGAACAACAAATTTTGAGAAAATGATCAAGTTAAAAACAGTTCATACTTTGTACCTTATTACAAGGATGATTTCCAAGGGGAGGGGGGAGCATTTAAAATAAACATCAACAGAACCTTCCCAAAACCTATCTAAAGATAAAAATGAGCACACCTCACACACTCGAACTAGAGATATTTAGTGTTTTAAATATCTTGAAAGAGGTCATATAGCGTCGGCAACAGAGGACCTACTAGATTGAAGCGTCTCATTGAGACGTGTTGCTGGTGAGAAGACACATGTTAACATTGACGTCAACACTGGAATGACTTCTGGTCCTAATACTGAGACGTTTAACAACTATCTTGGAGTTGTTTCTCCTTAGAGGCTCTCCATTTTGATTAATTCATGGGATGATGTGTCAGAGGTCGATCAGAACATGCTTTGGGAGGATGTTCGGGTAAGCTTGCATTATTATCGTTATCATATAATGCTTTTTAATATTTATTGATTAATTTTAATTTGATGATATTAATTTTAAGACAAATTTGAAATCCCTAATGTGGAACCGCTTCGATCAAAGATTATATCCAATATCGGACTTAAATTTCGTCAGTTTAAGTCAACATTGACGATGAAATATATTTTTGGCAAGCTTAAAGGAGAAAATCCTTGTTTAAAGTACAAACATATTGATGAAGAGACATGACGTCTTTTTGTTCAAAGTCATGAATGTGAAGCTTGGAAGATAAGTGAAGTTACTTAACTATTTTTATTCATATAACATTAATAACTTAATATTATTTAATTCACTTTGTTTATTTCATTTATGACACGATCGTCACTTCTCCTCCATCACCACCTTTGTGCCATGTAAAATGGAAGATGACTCGAATTAAAAAGTCGGGTACATTTAGTTCTGAGCAATCAAAGATAGTCTTAGAAAAAATTATAAGTTATTTTTATCCTCTTTTGCATTTATTTTAAAGCATTAATTATATTAAAAATTTATATGATTTTGGTCTCTTGTAGGATTCCTTGGTTGAGGAAAGCTCCCAAGGTAATTTTGTCCCTAAAGGTCGTCGCGATATCCTGGTTGAAGCAATTGGACGACCTAAGCATTGTGGTCGTGTTCGTGCAGCTAGAAAAGGGTCGAAATTAAACTATATTTTGGAGTTGCACCACGACACTTATCCTCCTCCCCCAGAGACCAAAGCATAAATGATGAGTAAGATACATCAAGAATTAATGGAGGAGATGAGAAAGGAGGCTGATCCGATGTGGCTAGAGTTGCGACATGAGTTTCTATCGCAACAAGTTTGTGCCGAGCCGGTTGAGGTGCTTGTTAGTCCCATTCCAAAGAGCACAAAGGGGATTTGTGTGGCTCCTACAATATCAGGGGAGGATATCATTGGTGAGACGAGCCAATGCGAGCTACTAGTAGAGGGGGACATGCTTCCTTAAATGGTGGCCATTGGAAAAGTCTATCAAGAGGCCACCACATAACGTTCCTCTCTCCCTTGATGTGGCGAAGGTAATAGTTGAAAGAGTACGAGTACCTGATGCTCGTGTTCCACTACCTTCAGATGAGGTAACAACTATGGCCGATGCATTTTAGACATTCATAGACTGGCTTAGACACCTCATTCGAATTATGCCAGAACCTTCGGTAATAATTTCATTTCATTATATTAAATTATACTTATATATTACATCTAATTTAATACAAATTTTTTTATTTTGTAGAAGCCTCGTCGGAAACCAAGTCCGAAAAGGAAGCATGAGGTTCTGATTGACGACCCTATAGCTTCCTTAGCTGTAATTGCTAGACAAATTGGTCGAGACCCTTTGGAAGTTCCGTGGGATGATACGTTTTTTGAAATAAACATTGACATGCCACTGTACATATACATGTCATATTTGTTAGAATTTGTAGCTGGGGATTAGGAGCTCAATATAAATATAATTTATTTTTTTATGATGTAAGTATCTTTACCTATATTTCAATTTACTTTATGTTAAATTATTATTGATTATGCTTTAACTAATAACTTGTAGGTTTTTGAATGGAGTTCCTCTCACTTAGAGGAAGGAAAATGTGTATGGATTCTTTGATCCCGCATATACTAATCCCATTGAAACAAAGGCAACTGAAACCCAATCATACATTACTAACACCCTGGAAAAAGGGGGAAAACAAATTTATTTATGCCCTTATATTAATGAGTAAGTTTAATTATAAGTCGTCAATTATTACTATTTCATGTTTTAAATATTTACTAACTCTTTTTATGGATGATATAGGGGTCATTGGCAGTTACTTATCTTATCAATAGTTGAAAAGACTGTTGTGTGGTTATGTTCCCTACACAAGAAGTCATCCACAAGTCTGAAGAATATCATTGATAGGTAAGTACACTATAAAATTAACTCTGTATGTTACTAATTAAGCATCTACTAACGCAGTTTTTTGTATTAATCGATTCATGGCGTGGATAACATCCTAAAAGGTCGATCCAATTCAAATTTTCAAAATCTGGATTGGATAAAACTAAAGGTTTGTAATTTTTGTCTTTCTCTTTTCATTGTTTATCAATATTAACTTTTACTTTTATTGAATTATAGTGTAATAAAAAACCAAGAAGCTATGAGTGTGGCTATAACATTATGCAATGGATGGTTACCATTGTAAGACTAGGCCTTAAAAGTGGCATGAGGTAACATGATGGTAAATTATTTTTATAATTCTTTAACATATATGTATCTTAAAAGTAATTTATGTCAACTGTATTTTGTAATGCAATTCTTCACGGATGAGCGACCAATGTCTTCGGAACCCATAGCATATGTGAGACATTCTTGGTCCACATATTCCTAAATTTTTATAACTCTAGGATAACTAATGAATAATGTAAGAATGAGATAGATAGATAGAGATATATTAGTAGTGTTTGTAATACATTTTTATCAATATATACAATTTGATTCTGAATTTATGTATTTGTCTGGCTGGGTTATAATTGAACAGGTCAATTTATATGGGAATTAGCATTAAACAAATTGTACTAAAAAAACACAACCATATACAACGACGACTATTTACCATAGCTGCATTCTTAAATCCAGCGTAAAGATTTATAAATGCGGCTATTTACCATAGTCGCATTCGTAAATGCGATTTATAAATGCGACTATGGTAAATAGCCGCATTTGTAAATGCTTTACTCCTTCCTCTTAAAGATCATTCAGAAGCATATAAGAATGTGCCTATTTACCATAGTCGCATTTACAAATGCACCTAAATAGCCGCCTTCTTATCTATTGGATTTAAGACTATGTGTACATTAAATGCGGCTATATAGCCGCCGTTTTAAATTTAAAATAGTCGCAGTCTTTTAACATTTCTGCACCAGTGCCCCTAGGCTACCGCTCTCCTCTCCCTTTTCTACCCCTCTCTCATCTTGCTCTCCAAGTCACTCCTTCCTATATAAAGGGTGTCTTCCCCCATGTATTTACAACATTGAATTTTCAATAGAAAGAGAAACAATGTCAAAGTGTTTAGTGAGTTGAGTCTCCTATTATCCTTGGGTCTTATATTGAGTGCACTACACTTCAAGTGGTGGCTCTATCCTACTCATCTTGGAGTATCCCATCCTTCAAGTGGTGTGACAACATCTCCTCTCCACAAGCTTCCATAATCTCTTTACCTTTTTCCTTCATTTTCTTTACGCCACTTTTCTTCAATTCTTTATGTTATTGTGTTCTTCTTTCCCTTTTTGGTTTTCATTATGTTTTCTTTCCATTTTATGTTCTTCATTTCCGCCCATCATCATCATCTAAATCACCATATAATTGTGTTTTCTCTTTGCCCTCTAGAAGAGAACCTTCACACTTACTTAACCACTTGGTTAAGTTCGTGTCCAGTGACAATCTTCTTTGGGTTTCTCACCATATTCTGCTTAAAAAAAATATAAAAAAAGTGAAACCCATAAAAATTTGCAATCCTAAAATTAACTCATATCACCTTTTAAATGAAAACTCATAGGTCATTGGGCAAAGTGTTTTTATGAAAAACTTCTACTGAAGTAGTCAATGAAAGAAAATTTTGTTTGCTGAGTGACCAAAAGTAGTGGGTTGTGCTAATGTCTTTGGTTGGATGAGCAAAATGCTAGCTAGGCAAATTTCATCATGTGTTAAATTCGTTGGGTGAGACAATTGCTCATTGGGCGAGAGGGTGTTTTTTGAACTTTGATAAAAACATGTTTTTAAACATCTCTAAATGCTAAAATGGGTTTATCTTTCACTCAATATTTATATTTGACTAATATATTGTATTTGAACATTTGTATGATGTTATGATTGGTAAATTTCAATTTATTAGTATTTAAATTAACCTGGAAGTATATGTATGAATGCAAATCATTGATGATTTGGTTGTGCTATAGCATGTGTTATAATGTAAATAAAGTTTTTACTAGTGCGAGTATTATGTTGAGATGTTAGGAGGATGCATTGATTTTTGGACTCTATAAAAGAGATGTTCTTGCTCTCCCTATACATTGGAATCACATAGATGAAGGTGGCCAAGCGTTAAGAGTCAAAGAAGATTTTTATGACCTATCTTGTGGTGTGAAAAAAAATTGTATTAGGTAGGTCATAAGGAATTTACCCTGTCATATGAGGATGAATTTTTCTGATGTTGACACTTTGTTATGAGGATTTCTTAGTGGTGTGACATGTGTAGGTCTCTGAATATAATTTTAACGCACAAGTCTTTTGGAAGTAGAGTCAAGTGTCTGTTTTGTATGTTAGTGGATTTCTGACATGAGTAGTGAATGTTATATGAGAATTGAGAATAAACACTTGATTATTGGTATGTTGTAGTTTGAATTATGAGACATGAGATGTTTTTTTGAATGTTTATCTATTATATAATTATATTGAAAGTTTTAAAAATACTAGTTTACCCTACTTTCTTGCTTCTATTTATTTTCTTATAATCTATGATGATCGCGTGTTACGTGGTTGTAGAGGCCACTAAGTGATAGATCTCAGCAATAAAAAGTTGAGAAGTTAGTATAGATATTTGAGAAAGATTTTTGTCTTTGATGTATATATTTAAAAACCCTATTAAAAAGGATATTATTTTGTAATATTATGAACATTAAAATTATATATATATATATATATATAATTGTATAATATAATATTTATGTAAAGTATTTGGGGATGTTATATGATTGAAGGAAAACAAATTGTTTTTTTGTGTGTGTGAAATCCAATAAAATTGTAATTGATGACTCAAATCGAGATGTACAATGTTATTTTATAATAACATTGTAAAATGAAAAAGATTGAACGAGCTTTCAATCTACCAATAAGTGTATTATTTTTTATAGTGTTTATCTTTGACAATCTGAGTATTGAGGGAATCCTTCTTATGTGTTTGAAAAATGAATGTATAGATGTGTGAGAAATGAAAGTTTGTAATTTAATGATAATTTTTGCATTTATATTGGTCTTTTATGAGCCTTGATATACATTTGGAAAACATTTTTTAATATATTATACCTCTAGAAATTGGTATATTTATTTGGAATTAGTTTAGTAAACATGTGATATGTCAACCTCTTTATATCTTTTTGGTTGCTAGTTCATGCATATTTGATTCAAGCCTCAGAGAAATTGAATCCAAAGTTTATAACTTAAAACTCCTTTAACATAAATGACAAAGAATAACTCAAACAATAACTAATTTATTCAATGAGTCTTATAATTCAAGCAACAACTTGTCATTCAAGTAATAAATGACTAAATGCAAACTTTTTAATAATGAAAGATATTGAGAGAATGACATTGAAACATATATGAAAAGGAAAAGATAAAAGTGTTTCTTGTTAATATTTTAGGTAAGGTTTGAAAAAAAGATGTAAGCTAAAATTAAATTTAGTAACTGTCGAAAAAATGATGAGCTTTAAAAGAAAGATTATAAAAAAAAATTAGATGTTATTATTATAGATGGAATTAGAGGGAATATTTTGAATAGCTGCACGAAGATAACAAACACATGGTGTTGCTATACTTTGAATCCTCCAAGTTGTGGACAATTTATTGGCCACGAAACCATTTACTTCAGTGGAGGACCATAACCATATTAAAAAATCTAAAACAATATATCATGACAAAATATTTATTTTTCAATTTTTTTTAAATAAATTATAATATATTTATTTATTAATTTATTTATTTCCAATCCGTGTATTTCTGGCTGGAGGTATTGCATCTTCAAATCACGTCTGCCACTAACCAACCACCTTTTCAATATTTAACTTTTGAAAATGATATTATACATATCATTTGTACAAGTATAATTTTATTAAAATAGTAACCACCAATGCATGGAGAATAATATATAAGGAGATGAAATTAAATTATTTTCTAATATTATAATTTTCATGATAAAAATTATGATTTATTATTTAATTATTTACTACAATTATATTTTAATAATAAAATATATTTACAAAACTTTGAATATATTCAAATACTAAAATATATATTTGGTGAAAAAATAAATCTATAATAAATGTGTTCAACAAATTAGTTGTTAACTTACAAATTTTTCAAAGGTTCAAGTTAATAAATTAGTTTATTAAACTAAAAGTGTTTGATAGAATTAATAGATATATTAATTAGTAAACATAAAATAACATAATTATATATTTTTTATTATATAAATAAAATTTATATTTTTATGATTTTTTATTATGTAATTATAATTTTAGATTTTAAAAAAATTATTATTAAACTTTTAGTGTTTTTGTTTATTTTTAAAAGCTGTATATTTTTTTGTTATTTGAATAAATTATTTTATTCAAACTAATTGATCTAATGAATAACTTTTCAATTTAAATTATTTCATATTAATGTTTTTTTACAAATTTTAATGTGTTTACTTTTCATATAAAATGAAACATTAATCTTTAAATTATAATGTTAATTTTTTTTTTAATTTGAACTACATAGAAATTCAAAAGTATCTCATCAAATATATAGTGTAATAACATAAATAAAAATATTCAATATCTTTTTAATAATACTTTATATTAAAATGGTATTTATCTCTACAAAATTAAAAGTAGATAATAATAAGTAAAAAATATTAAAGATAAAAATAATGCAAGAAAAAAATTATAAGGAATAAAATTTAAACGATTTGAATTACTTTGTAATTTATTAACTGCAAACTTATAAAATAATTTACTTCATAACAATTTATTACAATATTTTATGAAGATTAAATTAGTTTATGAATTAAGTAGCTTGTTAACCTTCTCTATCACCATTAATATTTCTCAAATTCAATAAGAAAGTTATCTTTTACTCAATATATTTAAAATATAATTGTAATCATTATTGCACATCCCTTGCCCAAAAAGTCCAATACTTTCTATTTTTTAGAGGTCTACGTCTATTGCCTCAATTGTACTCAATTCTTATTCTTATTTATCCTTAAACTAAAAGCTTAATTCTTGTCAGTACAATTTTTGTAGGCTATATTATAAATATTGTTAAATATAGTAACTTTTAAAATTATTATATAGAACTAAAAAATAACACTAAAAGCTGGTATGATTTGATTTTAGATTGTAACAGATCGAAAATGAATTAATAAATTGGCATCTGAAAACAAGATTGGGTAGTTGAACATTCAACCACTACTGTGAATACTAACCGCTGTAATCACCAGAAAGATTTTCGCATTTAATAAGGAGAAAATAAGACACCTTTTTCCTGTCTCCATGTTCGTGTGAGTCGAACACCAGACACAAATTCGAAGAAAAAGTGTTGAGGCAGAGATTGAAGAGAATGGAGGGTGTTGTGAGCCCTGAAGAACCATCACAGAGGTCACCGTTGGATTCCAGTTCCAAACAAGACACAACCAATGAAGTATTGAAAGACAGCACTGATGCCGAAATCACCAAGATTCGTCTCATGAGGGCCTTTGTTGAAGCCCGAGATCCCTCTTCCAAGGTACCCACATGCACAAAACCATTCAGAACAGCTCAAGTTGCCACCTTTTCTTGCAACTGTCATGGTTTTATGAAAGTAGTGCTGCATTTTCCTTACCATTATTGTGGATCATATGCATAAAATAAAACTATCTTTCTTCTTTACCATACTAGTTTTTTGCATAGCTAATTTCTGCCCAAGAATCTATGGTTCAACCTTTCGAAAATGCTTTTAGAATTCAAAACTTTATTTGAGAGATTCGAATTGGGTTGCAGTTGGATTTACAGCAATGTTGGTATATACCTGAATAAAACTATTTGTGACCCTGATATTTCCAATCAGAATGGAATGCCCAAAAACGAAAATTGACTTTTATTTGGAACTAGAAGTGTAGTAACTAAAAAAATGCAGAATTGATGATGCCGAAGTGGTTTTGTTCCCCTACCACTTGGCGGATTAGTTTGGAATTGAATTTGGTTGAGCTTTGGTGAGTGGGCAGGAAGTGGATGATTTGATGATTAGAAGATTCTTGCGGGCTCGTAATTTAGATGTGGAGAAGGGTTCGGCGATGTTCCTGAAGTACTTGAATTGGAAACGTTCGATGATTCCAAATGGTTATATATCACCATCAGAGATTGCCGAAGATATTGCACAGGAGAAGCTGTTTGTGCAAGGGCTCGACAAGAAGGGTCGACCTATAATTGTTGCCTTTGCAGCAAAACATTTTCAAAACAAAAATGGTGCCGATGGATTTAAACGTATTATTCTCACTTCAGATCCATTGCAATTTGCATTTCAAGTCCTCTTACTTAATGGCAAGTACTTTTTCTGTATGCAGGTTATGTAGCCTTTGCTCTTGAGAAGCTATGTTCAAGGTGCATCCCTTTTTCTCTGTTAATTCATTCATGTGCACACTAAAATGTTGAGTTCCATACTACTTTAGTCCGTTCAATTGATCCTTCTGGTCAACTTTAGTAATTGACACTACTGAAAAATAAATGAATTATTAAGTTTGGTTATTATAGTTCAATTTGATCTGCAACAAGTTGTCAATTTCTCATACCATTGATGTCACTTTTATGAACTCATAGTATTAAATTTGGTCGGTACGCAACTTGTCCTGATTGACATAAAGACTTGTTGGGTCTTTTGACGGGTGATTGACTAGAAATATTTGATGTTAATGAGCAATCAATCAATCTAATATAAGAAACTAGGACACAAACTTCAACTCAAAATTAAGACAGTGAGATTGTGGATTTAGGTCTTCCCTTTTATATGTTACTCAAACTTCTCATTTCTAGAGGCTTAAAACTTGCAATTAGATACCTACAAAACACTAATTTGAGGGTAACAGAAGCATGGGACTACTAAAGGAGAAAACTAAAATCAAAAGTTCTATTTGAACCAAAAAGTTCCACAAATGAATTTGAGATGTATGTGCAGCTGCATTTTGGAGTATAGACGTGAAATTGATGTTTTGGTCCAAAAGTTTAGTTACAACCTACACTGAGAACTGTGAATATCATTAGAAGATTGTAAAGATTGTTAATATGCCTATTTAACATGTCAGGATGCCACCGGGCCAAGAAAAGTTTCTTAGCATTGCAGACATTGAAGGATGGGGATATGCAAACACTGACCTTCGTGGATACCTTAATGCTCTATCCATTTTGCAGGTTTAAGTTTTCCTCCATTCATCAACCACTTTTCTCCACAAATCATGTGCATAATTTGTGTTTAACTGAAATCTGAAACATCCAAACCTCACATGTCCCTTTTTCTGACTGCAGGATTGCTACCCTGAAAGATTGGGAAAGATGTTTATTGTACACGCACCTTATTTGTTTATGAAAATTTGGAAAATGATTTACCCTTTCATTGATGACAACACCAAGAAAAAGGTGACACGTCAAATTCATAATGCATGTTATATTTGCTTGAGATGTTGTAGGAGCATATTTTGAATGCTGCAGTTGTGTGCAGATAGTATTTGTGGAGAACAAAAAGCTGAAATCAACATTGCTAGAAGAGATAGAAGAGAGTCAACTCCCAGATATATACGGAGGCCAAATGCCGTTAGTGCCTATCCAGGATAGCTGATTAAACCATACTTTTTAAGGCTTGTTTGCCAATTTAATCTATCCAAATAATTTCAACTTCTGTACCAGAAAAGTTAAATACATATTGGAGTTCTGTAGTTTATCAGATTAGGATATGCATATAATCTATAATCTATGATATTCATTGCTTAGTGAGGCTTATAACAGGCTATTTCACAAGAACTTTTCTTTGTATGCTATTTGCTACGTCAAATTATCATAAAAGTATCTTTCCAAAAGTAAAACATTGTTATTAATGACAAAATTCATACACATATAATGGTTTGTTTGTGTTTTGTCCAATCATACCTAATGAGTTGGAATCTACTTAGCCCCATCCATACTTATAGATACAGTATATATAGTCCATAGTGAAGAATTTATACTAAATTAGTGGATTACAAACTCTATCCCATAATTTTGGGTCACTCCTGTATATGGGTGTAAATTTTCTCCCATTTGTTAATCAACAATGAATGCAAATATAAACTTGCTATTCTTTCACTTTTTCTGTCATGTATCAATTTTCTACCTCTTTAGAGATGGAACAATCCTGAATTTTATATTCAATAACCAATTTGGATGTACCTGATTCGCTGCAAGTCCAACTGCATAAAAACAAAGGTGCCTTGTGGAATATTTTATTTGATTAGGCCTTCAAATATTAAGTGTCCAAAAATTTTAAATGGAAAAATAGACTATTTCAATGGCACCATTTTAGTAAGCAGTGGCAAAGATGACAAGGCTTGCTCGTGTCACCATGGCAGAATCATAACTAAATTTCAGTGTTACAGACAAACTTCTATATTCGTGTGAAATTGATGAACGATGTCCTACCTTGATACTATTACATGGATTTGTTGATTATTTGTAGAAATTTAAAACTAAAGAGAAATATAGAGGAAATTGAGATTGTAGAAGACTTTTTTTTGAATATTTTTATATCTAGTGTATGTATGATCTCAAAAAAAAAAAACATAAACATACATACAAAGAATATAAAATACCCAAGCAAATAAGTTAAAAAAGACAATAATATATAAAAGCGTTTCAAAACAATTAGAAATAAAACTTCTAATGTAAAATATAACACTTAAGCTGATTCATGCGTTAGTGTGCACATATACCATTATTTTGTGAACACCATCGTCATGACAACCAAATTATAAATAACATCTAGATGAACTAGTCAAAACAAAATTTGATATAAACTTTATTCCATTAAATGAACTAATATCATATGAACTTCTATCACATTATCCATAACATTAAACACATTTATTACATCACATTATCCATAACATTAAACACATTTATTACATCAACATAGGTTAATGAGGAGTTCTATCTCTCATCAAAGTTCTACATTCAATTTTATAGTGTAAATACAAAATACACATCATAAAATGATCTTGCAATTTATATTTCTCACACACATTATATTAAGGAGAGAAACACTTACCTAGATTCACAAGATACTCAATGTGATAAGTTATTCAATCTTGTGTCTTGATAATTTTTTTTTCAATTTCCTTTTTTTGTCAGAATCTTTCTTCATGATTAATGGTGAGCAATTGTTCATTGTAAAGACAAAATTCTTATTTCTTTTCTTGTGTCAACTTCCATCAAATTGGTTATATTTTTTAAAAAGGTAACTTCTCATACTAAGCAATATGTCCTTTTATTTTATTAAATCACATTTAGGCCATAATTACATTTCACACGAGTCACATTATTTTATTTACTTATTTTTCTAACATTCGCTGACTTGACTCATGTGATATGATAATACTTCATGATTTAATAATTACATAAATCATAATGCGCATTAAAAGACCTTAAATGAGTTGGTTTCATCATTAATCATAATTAAAGATATAAAAATAATAAGAGTGATGATGGTTACATGTCATCCAATAAACATGTTCCCTTCCATGTATTACTATATTATCTTTCTCCTTAATATGACTTTACAATGAGAAGTCCATAATAAGTTCAAACATAATGTCAATCTCATCAACAATAACATAATTTATAGTGCCCATATACTTTACATGGCAAGTAAATACTTTAGGCAATAACTCTTTTGTTAAATGACCAACAATAATAAAATTAATTAATGCTAATATGTTCCGTTAACACTTTATATCTCTGTACACTTCTTTAACAACAAAATATTTCAATTCCATATGTTTAACACATTTAAAATACTCGTCGATTTTAGAAAGAAGACAATGTAGAATTATCACAATAAATTCTTAGTGGCTTGACAATATTGTCAACTACTCCAAGTCCTAAAATAAATTTCCGCAACAAAAATTAGCCTGAATTGTGACATCAAAACATGCCAAAAATTTAGCCTCCATGTTGGATGCACCAATGACCAACTACTTCACACTTTTTCGTGAAATTGCTCCTCCAACCAAAAGATTTACATAACTAAATGTAGGCTTTCTTATATCCACACAACTAGCAAAATCTGAATCTATATATCCAATTACCTCAACATTATCAAATTAACTATAACTAAGCATTTGTTTCAGTGTCCCTTGCAAGCATCTTAAGACTTTCTTTGCAGCTTTTCAATGATCCAATTAATCCTATATTACTTTGGTATTTACCAGACATACCAATTGCAAAGCTAATATTTGGTCTCAAACATGTTTGAGCATACATCAAACTCCCAATAACATATGCATAAAGGATATTCTCCATCGATTTCTATTCCAAATCATTCTTTGGACATTGCATAAGACTAAATTTGTCTCCTTCTATATTGGAACGAGAGATGTTGAACATTTATCCATTCTAAATCTATTTTTATAAATATACGTTTTATGAGACAAGCCTAACAATTCTTATGATCTATCACAAAATATTTCTATTTATATCACATAGTATGCCTCAACCACATCTTTCATTTCAAAGTTGTTAGAGAGAAACTTATTGGTCTCACTTAATAAAGCAAGATCATTAGTTGCAAGCAATATATCATCAACATACAAAATCATAAAAATAAACTTGCCTTCATTGACCATCAAATATAAACACCGATCATCACTAAAAAAAAAATCACTTTGAACAACCACCAAAATCAGTTGCTATGCACATTGGCAACCTGAAGATCCTGCCACCAAATAAAGATGGCAATGAATACCCTAATCTCAAAGCACTTATCGATCGACTCATAGATCAATCGCAATTTAGTGACCAAAATTTTAGTCACTATTTCGTCACAGAAAGTTTGGTCACCAAAATTTTAGGAGATCAATTTAGCGATAATTTTTTGATAGGAAAATCGGTTGCTAAATTGGTCACTAAAGTAAAAGGAGATAGCGACTATCGCTTTTTGTCTCTAATGGGTTGAAATAATTAAAATGAAATAAGTTACGATGGCTAATTCGATGACTAAATTTGAGACCTATAGTGATCAAATTCATTTTGATGGCTATTTTTTTTAATTATAGTGAGTGATCCTATTTTGGTTTGCTAAGTGCTTGTTTGGATCAGGGGGTGGACTATTCCTGCGGACGGAAATGAAATGAAGGTGCACCCATTGTTTGGATCTGGGGATGAAGGAGGATGAGGGAGCGGGGGAGTGGTGGGTGGAAGGTTCAGGCTTCTTCTCAAAGCTACCTAAGGATGTCTGCAATTATGCATGTGCCCCCATTTTTTTATAAAATCTGCTATGAATTAATCACATTTAATTTTGTATCTATTTTTTTAACTATCCCATGCACATATAATAAAACATAAAAAAATAACTAAAATTGTAAAAAAATTTATATATTAATAAAAAAATTAACTATATTAATAATATAAATATTAAAATAATGATAATAAATATTAATTAAAATCATTTCAATTATTTTAATTTTATTTCAAATAAATTGTACACACCCAAAAAAAATTAATCATTTATAATAAAAATAAAAATATTAAATATATTTCTAATAAAATAAAGATGCCTATATATATTAATAAAAATAGTATAAAAATTTAGTTAAATTAATTTTTACAAAATATTTCATATTTTATTATTTAAATATTTTAAAGATAAGAGTAAATTTGTAAATGTATATAATTTAAAGAATCATAAATAATATTAAAATTATCTAAATACATTAATTTACATAAGGGTAAATTTGTAATCTTACAATTTACACACTTCAAAATAATTCAAAATATCCTTACAACCATCACATCACTCACATATTTCAATAAACTTTCCTCACATATCCATTCTAACATACCCCAATCCAAACAACCTCAACTTTCTTCACACTTTCACTCCCCCACACCCTCAACTTTCCACTCCCTCACACCCTTTAATCCAAACAAAATCTAAATGTTGGGTTGGTCATTAATAGCGACCAAGCATATTTTCGATCGTTAATGAAAGGCTTTGTAGATTTAGCTTCTAAATCATTTTCGGTGGCCATTTTTATATGTATTATTAATACTTATTTTAAATGGTATTTCGACCTATTTATAAACAATTTTCAAACCTGCTTATAAGTACTCAAAATTCAATCAACCTAAACAGAAATGAACTCTAATACATAATTTAGGAAATTATTGTAAGCAAGTTAAAAGAGTCAAATCTATTATACAATTTAACATACCACTAATCTTCTTTTGCACTATCATCTCTAATGTGGTTTCCTTTATGATGTCCACTAGTAGTAGGATCTAAACGGTCTGACATGGAATTATTCATTTGAATGTGTTGTAAGACAAGTTTCATCTACTCATCTTGTTGGAAGATGTGTTCACTTTGCTCTTCATGATTTTTCATCAATTGCTTCATCTTTTCTTCTAGTGTCCGCTCCTTATCATATTTTTCCATAAGTTCAACATTTAACTTGTGAATAGTCTCACAAATTTCTTCAATTTGATGGACTACTGGAGTTTGACTTGTAGGATTTGAGTTTAGGGTTTAGGGTAGCACTTGTGGAACTATTAAACTTTTTGCTCAATACACAATGTCCAAAGACATTTCCTTTTTTATTTCCACCTCCAACAACATTCATGTATATTTCAGTGTCATCAATGGAGGCAACATGAGATTTTGCAAAGATGAGCCTTCAAGCATCTAATGTTGTTGTGCTTCTTCTCGATATTGCTTATATTTCTCTTGAAAATGAAATCAAATTGATTATTGTGAAGAAAACATATAGTAAAAATTAAATTTTAACTTAAAGTTTAAACACACCGCAAGCTCACGGGTCTTATCATTGACCCATTGTCCAGTCTTCAATTCCATTGTCCAACCTCCTAAGCAGTTGGTTGTAGTTCAAGCTACTTAGTCTACATAAATTTAATAAAAAAATGTAATTGAATAACTAAGTCTAATATATTGTATTTAAATTAAATTTATAAAAACACAAAAATATAATAATATTACCATTTTCTCAAAGTGAGCTGCAGTAGATATGGAACCACCACAATAGGTTGATGCTTCCTTCTCAACAACCCAATTTCTCTTAGCAATGACACTCTTGTTTTTGGAATTCTATAAAACTCTAATGTTGGTCCAAGGTTACTCAAACAGGTGGTGGAAACCAGGTCCATTTATCTTAACCATACCTAACTTTGTTCATAGCATTTTTAAAGATACAGGAGCTTTTGTATAAAAAATTAATCTACTAAGTTGGTCTTGTTTCGAATCCCACCTATACTCTTTCTACATGAAAAATCAATTAGAAAACAAACATTGTAGAATAATAAATAACATTTTAAATGTAATTATAACTGAAATTATCTTAAAACTCTCCAAACCATCAATTTTCGAGCTGAAAAAGAACCTTCCTTCAAGTGGGACTGGGTTCATCATATTTTTACTTGATGATTCATGAGATTACATTGGAAGATCCATTTGGTGGTACAAAACTGTGTTCATCACCCCATTCAAACAAAAAGATTTTAAAGTTTTTTCATTTATTTTAAATAATCTTATTCTTCTTGTTTACTTTCTCAATTTCCAAACAAAAAGATTTTAAAGTGAAGATTCAAAATTTTGTGCACAATAGATTGATATGTTCTATCAAACTTAATCTTCTTGGTTAAGACAAGTGTAGGAAGTTAAAGAACAATTAAATAAACAATGAAATTAATACTAAAAGAACATAAAAGACAAAGATAACATCTCAATCAACCATCAGCTGGTTCCTACTTTACTCAATCAAACTAAAAATGAAGTGAAAAAGTGATTAAAATGTAAAATAAATTAAGCATGCATTAAATAAACTAATACACATATTTGGAAGTGGAGAGTCTGCAGTGACTGCATTTGGCTGTAACAGTGTGGTGTCTGATGAGATGAGTGACACTATGGGGACCTCAGCCTCTATTAATTAATGAATTATTAATATTATGAGTGGTAATGGTAGGTGTGAGAAGTGTTGTTGGAAAGGGTTAGGGTTAGGGTTTGAGTGGGAAGTGGTGGTCTTTGTAAGTACACAAATCAGGCTTTTCTGCTTTACACAGAGAGAAAGAGGTTTATCTGTAACAAACTGACGGGGGTTCCTGTACTTTTCTGCATCACTGTTTCACGTTGCCAAGGAATACACACTATTGCTTATTGTTATTATTATTATAATACATAACAACACTTAAATAAATACTATAATTTTGTTCTGTTGTGTTGTGGTGACTTTAGTATCATTGTTTGCCATTAATGATTTTACTGTGCATTGACGTCCTTTGTTGTCTGTTTCCTTAATGAGTCTTCCTGCTTTGTAAAAAGCTAAATACCTCAGTGAGATTTTCTGTGATTTCTGTAACACCCTAACAGTAACCCAATCACTCCTTCGCGAATTCAATGCTAACCAAACAGACCAACCCCACCTTTCTCCATTCACTCTCACCTTTTCAATATCCCAATTTCAACACACTCTTCTCTTTATCATATACCTTTTCAACTCTTCCTAATGCCTCATACTTTTATATCAATCGGACAAAACTATTATTTTTCTCATATTTTAACCATTTCACTACTGCATGCTTTCCATTCCTCACAATTCCTTCATCATTGAACAATTATAAACTTTACTGTATATAACTTTCTGCACCTCATCTTACTGGTTTTTGTGTGTGTGTCCCAACTATTTATTCTCATTTTATCAACTTATTATAATTAGAAAACTCAACATCACTTTATTTATATTCTAAAACATAGTTTTATCAAAGTTAACCAAGTTACCCTGTGATAGTTTGCAATTGAAACACAGTATAAAAAAATACTATTTATTCATTATTATAAATATAATTTCGATAGAAAAAGTTGCATGCATGCAGCTTTTTGTTTATTAGTGTTTGTTTACTTGTGAATACATGGAGAAGGGGTAAAATGGAGAAAACGAAGGTTCCTTGTTTGCATCCAAGTGTCTTTTGTTGTTGACTTAATGTTACATTTCTTGGTGGCGTGTCAATTATAAAGTTAGGTACCGTATTTTGTTTATATGTTCTACACTTCGTTTATCTATTTGCATTTTCACTAATATCAAACGAAAAACTTCTATATTTTTAATCAAAGATATAAAGTAATATTTTGACCTAAATTAATTCAATAATATTTTATTTCAATCCCCTTTTCTTAAAATTGTTACCTTCCAACAAAGTTACATCTTGTTTTGATGTTTAATAAAAAGTTTAGGTATTTGAATATTCTCGATTAAATCTTTATTAAAAATTATATTATATTGAGTACTTACAATTTATATATTTTTTAATAGAGTATTTAATGTTCTATTTTGTTGTTAATTGATGTGGTTGTTACTTTGCATCCTTGTGTATCTCTATATAAAAAATAAAAATACAGCTTAATTAAATTTTAATTTTTTGTAATTTAAATATTTTCAATTAAGTGTCTACAAAATTGTGTTCTACTAAGACAGAGTTTTTTCTATTTTCTTTAATTAAATCATGTGACTATTTAATTTTACATAACAATAACAAAATGAAATTATGTAACCTTTATCAAACGTCATTGTTTTGGCTCTCCACATGTTGGATTTAATTTTTATTTTAATATTTATTTTATAAAATGAGATGATGTCATTTTTTCATAAAGATAATTAGGTTTTAGAACTTTATTTTTTTTTATTTTCTAAATTCGTGGTGTTTTATTTGAGACTACAGAATCAAATGGTTGTGTAGTTCATTTGAAGATAGAAATCAAAATAAAAAGTATTAATAGTTTAGATATTTAATAAATGAATTTTTTTAAGAGAAACTAGATTTAAAAATTAAAGATATCTAAAATTTATAATTTAATTAAGTCAAAAACTTTATTCTGATTTGTATACAATATTATATTATAGGTAAACCTTAATACAATGAATTCTTACTAAGGTCGACTTTCTCACTATAGACTATACGAATACACTGTATGATTACAGAAATAGTAGACATTGTATTCGTTTTATGATTAGTTTTAACTAATTTATTACCGATATATGTGTAATATTTCTAACTATCATATTAGTAAATTTAACTAATTTATCACTATAATATGACGTTATGGGAGAAATGCAAACTAAAATACTTAATTTATATAAGATACTAAACAACTTTTTTTTTATATATTTATGTTTGTTTGCTTTTTATTTGTTGTGATCTGCAATTCCCAAAGCATATTTTCATTCATTATTGTTGGACTGATACACAATATTATCAATTAATTGAAAATATCATTAATTTTAAATAAATTATTATTAAAATCAATAAGTTTATGGTGCAAGTAGTTTATAAAAATAGTACTATAATAAACTTTTGTATCGTGGATATAGGTATTCATTTCAAAACAAGTGCAATAGAATAAAAAATAGTCAGATAGTTCTTAGTTAAATTAAATTTGTTATTACTCACTAAATAATCAAAATAATAAAGACTATTATTCAATTAAAATATTTCATATTATATATTAATTTTCAAAATATTGTGTATAATTATGCTCACAATATTTCATATGACCATTTTACTTTATGGATGTAATTCTTTTAGTCTTTGTTTTCTTTTTAGCTTAGAAGTTCCGTACTATTTGATTTATTTACATATGTAGACGTATATTTTATTATTAAAGTTTCACGTTGCAACATTACTCATAATAAGTGATGACCATTATTAGTATTTTTTTATATCATTATGAGACTTATTTTAATATTGATAAAAGTTTAAAAAAAAACGAGTTTCCCACAATTTTTTTTTTCAAAAACCATAAAAAAAAAACACAAAAAAAGTTTAACCAAATATGAACAATTATATTAGTGATAATGACTATAAAAACTATAACAAGATATAAATAAAGTACAATTCAATCAATTTGTAAACAAAAGGTGTGTTACTAATATATTAGGGTTTTTTTCTGGGAATAATTTATGAGTAGGTTTGAGTAACTTTTTACATTAAACCATAAGTGTAGGGTGAGGGAGCTTAGGGCATGACAGAAAGTTAGTGGTTGGTTACAAGGCCTTTGCCGTACTGGGCCTTACGGACTTCAATATTTAAGGTGCCGCCCTAGGCTAAGCCTACAGCATAATACATAATACATACATACATACATGTATATCAACTACTAAGTAAGAGTAGAAAATGAGAAATTCGTTGAAGATAACTTTAACAAAATCTAAGTGTGAAAAGGAGAATAGTCTACCAATTATTAGTTTTATTTCGTATTGTGATTGCTTTAAAATGTGTGAATCTTCATTCACAGTAATACAAATGTGGTTCCAAACATAGCCTAATTCTGCATGAGACAGATTAATCGTATTTTTCAGAGTTTTAATACATATTTTCGGTGGTGCTCATAACATTCCACCAGATAAACTGAATTTAGATGAAAAAGAAAGAAAGTAAACAATAAAAAGAGAAAAATAAGTTGTATTACCCAATAAATAAATAAGAAAATATTCATCCAAGATAGTGAAAATTAATCACTTGTAAAAGTAGTGTATTTTGCATATATTAAAAGTAACTAACACGCATTGAAATCGATTAAATATCGCAGTATAAATATCAGTTAGTGAGATATTATATTATTCAAACTCAAAAACCTATCAATACCACTTCTTCTACATATCGATCAGTAGTAGACTTTCATCCATAAAGTTTAGCAACTTTTTAAAGAAAAGATCAAACTCCAATTCATGATGCTAATATCATAAGTGGATGATGACATGAGACTAATATGATTAAAGGAAATAATCTTATTGTAAATGCTTTAAAATGAAAGTATTTTTAAATCAAATTTCTCCAATAGGACCAAGATCACATGCAGTTGATAAAATGAACTGTCGGCTCCTGCTGCTGCATCCAATACAATGCAAATTAATAAATTATTTTGTTATGGTTTCTGAAATAATTTTCCAGCTATAAAATTCTGTGCAGTTGTTGCAATCACAGAAGAATCTTTTTTTTATATAATGGAAGAAAATGGTGCCCGACAAATTGCAGTATATAGACTTGCATTTTATCTTTCTAGACATACAGGAATGTTTAACTTATGAAATAATGTCAAATCCTATCTTAAAAATGACAAAAAAAAAATCAGATCTTTGGTTACTACTCCCAAATTTTGATCCTATATGCAGTTTCTTGACAAATGCATGTGTCTCAGCACTTTATTTTATTTTATTTATATGAAAAAATAATCTTCAACATAAAAATTCATTTTAACTTGATTAGTTTAGGAGTGCAGTTCACTTTTGAACTGTATCCCTTTATTTAGAGGGAGTGATGGAATGTTAATATGCGAGGAAGAAAGTAAAGGGGAAGATGAAATGATTGTGATGGATTAGTAGTAGGAGATGAGTTAAAAGATATCTTTTGGGTTGTGTTTGGGATGAAAATGACATGAAAAGAAGATATGTTGAGTTGGAAAGTGTTTGAGAAGTATTTCACGGGAATGTATAGCAGATAAATTTGATTACAGACGAGACAACGCGAGAGAATAAGAGTCGCTAGGATCAATAAATTCCTGTGGGATTGGGACATGGACAAAGTAAACGCCTTCCCAAGACAAACAAAAAAACATTTCACGTACTAAACTTCCACTATCGACTTCATAATCGTAAAACCCGCCAACTCAAAAAACAACCACAATTAACCTACGCAATTATGCTTTGCTTGCCCCAATTTTCATGCATGTCTTTGCCTTTCCAAACCTTCAAATCACAGCTATAACCCGAAATGGCCACTCTAACTGTTGTTTAAGCAAAACTGTAACACTGTGAGGACCACCCTGATTAAGTACACACCAACACATATATGAGGAAACAGAATTGACAAACCCAAAAAAATCAGTCAAATCATAAGTCAAAGCTCATCTCCTATGATGAGAGATTAATTTTATGACGTAAAAGTTGATAAGAGAGTGTTGGATTTTTTGTTGAGGGAAGGTTTGGTAGTTTGTTTGGGGGGAGTTCAGTTTGAGAGTAACTAAAAGGGAACCAAGGCTGAAGAGTTTCAAGAAAGATCTCACTGAGACGCAAAAGGAGGTGAGAACAAGGAACCACAACCCCGAACCAGTCTCGGGAAAAACACCCCAGAATCAAATCAGAATCATGGAAAAGGGTAGTTTGGGGAATTAACACCTCTCTTTCTCTTTCTCTTTCTCTCTGCACAGGAAATTAACCCCTCTCTCTTTCGCCACCTTTATGCTTTTCGCCTTTATCTCCACCCAAACAGTACCACACACGCACCCCACCTCCCACTCCTCACTTTCCAAACCATGGATCCGGACGCATTCACCGCCAGCCTATTCAAGTGGGACCCACGCACCGTCCTCCCCGCCGCACCGCCTCCTCGGCCCCCGCCGCCTCTCCTTGACTATGCCGTCGCCCCGCCCCCCGTCGCCCCGGCTTACCACCTCGCCAGGGCTGCTCCCCGCGAACTCGGCGGCCTCGAGGAGCTCTTCCAGGCCTACGGCATACGCTACTACACGGCGGCCAAGATCGCCGAGCTCGGCTTCACCGTGAGCACGCTGGTCGACATGAAGGACGAGGAGCTCGACGACATGATGAACAGCCTCTCCCAGATTTTCCGCTGGGACCTCCTCGTGGGCGAACGCTACGGCATCAAAGCCGCCGTCAGAGCCGAACGACGTCGCATCGACGACGACGAGATCAAGCGCCGCAATAGCAACCTCCTCTCCACCGACACCACCACCACCAACGCCCTCGATGCCCTCTCTCAGGAAGGTACATCATACCTAATTAACTTATTCATAACGCAGCTCTTGTTGTATGTGCAGTAACTGTGTCATCGTTTATAGTTAGTATTATTATTATTACAATAATGATAATTATTACATGGTACTACGTTGGGCAGCTTTATAATCGTTTGGCTAATTAAATTTGAAACAGAAGTTTCCCTACCTAAATTATTCTACTGTTATATTAAACTACTGTTCTATGTTACAACATAAAAGCCAGCAGGTACGTAGCCAATAGGCTGAACAATTTGGTATTCCGTGAGTGTGCATCGTGGACTAGAAAAGAAAGAACCTGTGCTAAGAATGTAATAGTCTCTTAAATGGATCTATGGATCTCCTGGAGAAGAAAAGTGTGTGTATAAATATATATGATATAACGAATGATGAATGATGAAGAGGGGTATTGAGATTGATATTATATTGTAGGTTTGTCGGAGGAGCCGGTGGTGCAACGAGAGAAGGAGGCGGTGGGGAGCGGGGGAGGGAGCACGTGGGAGGTGGTTGCGGCGGAGGAGAGGAGGAAGCAGCAGAGGAGACGGAGGACTCGGATGAAGGCGAATCTTCAGCAGGAGGAGAACGAGGATGTTGAGGATGAGGAGGGAGAAGAGAACGAGGAAGGGAACAACAACAGTGGTGGAGGATGTGAGAGGCAGAGGGAGCACCCGTTCATCGTGACGGAGCCTGGGGAGGTTGCACGTGGGAAGAAGAATGGGTTGGACTATCTGTTTCACCTCTACGAGCAGTGCCGTGAGTTCTTGATGCAAGTTCAGGCCATCGCGAAGGACCGTGGTGAAAAGTGCCCCACCAAGGTATTCTTGTCATGAGTCCTGCATCACTCACTCAGCCGTGCCTTTCTTCTGATAACTCTGACTCTGCCACTCACTTGTGTTGTTGTGTAGTTCCGTTTGAATAATGTTGTGTTGCCGTGACGTTGCCGCGGAACACGTGACAAGTCAGGGAGTCTCGTGAGGGGTCCATGTTCCTTTAAAACTGGAATTTTGTCTCCGTACAGCCAAGTGAATTATCCAGTTACACCTCCTTCCCTACCACACTTCACCTCAACCACCCGCAAGTCCAAGTCTTGCAAGTTCCCCATTTCCCCTTACACCCACTGGATCCTTGCATGCCCTCATAACAATCCCTATCCACCCCTATCTATCATTTCTCATTCTGTTAATTTCATCTCATCTCCCTCACCAACACCCTTATTATTAATATCATTCTTCCCTTGTCACACCTATTTTTCTGCCTACCATTACTCTAACACTCCCAACTCATTTTCATTACACAACATAATTTTGTTTTTGTCCTTTTCATATGTTTTTGCCGTACCAAGATGTTTATTCATATATATATATGCACACTAACTAGAAGTTGGGAGTGCAGGTGACAAATCAGGTGTTTAGGTACGCGAAGAAAGCTGGAGCAAGCTACATCAACAAGCCAAAGATGCGACACTACGTCCACTGCTACGCCTTACATTGTCTCGACGAGGATGTGTCGAACGAGCTTCGTAGGGCGTTCAAGGAGAGAGGAGAAAACGTTGGAGCATGGAGACAAGCATGTTACAAGCCCCTTGTGGCCATCGCAGCGCGTCAAGGTTGGGACATTGATGCCATATTCAACGCGCACCCTCGTCTTTCCATTTGGTACGTTCCGACGAAGCTCCGTCAGCTTTGTCACGCGGAGAGGAACAGCGCCGCCGCTTCGAGCTCCGTGTCCGTGGGCAGCGCCCACCTTCCCTTCTAGATGCATGCATGGAGTCTTGATGTATTACTGGTTTAGTAACTGGCATATGGCATAGTTAGTAATAGATGTATTTAGTTATTACTATTATTATATGTGTAGAACCTCCCACGCCACGTTATGAAATGAACAACATATGTATAGCAATGGAGGTCTTCTTTTCAGCTACCAAAAAATGCGTACTGGATTACGTATCTTTCATAATCATTTACTTTGCTTTGTACTTCTTTTGTACTGTCCATCGTTTGTATGTTTCTCCTCAGATTCTTCCTTCTTTATGCTGCTATTACATCGTCGCATAATTTCAGAATCTCTACTACAGTTATATTTACTTTCATCATATCATGGTTACCATTTTTTTCATCTTAAGTTCATCAACTTTAGTCCGTGCTAAAAACATTCTGTTTTAAATTTCGCAGAAGTTTTATGTCTTCAACTTACCTCCAAAAATGTGTGCTTTATTGGCTAAATGTACTCTTTTACAACAAGATGATGTCATGCGAAAATAAAAGCAAAAATGTGATGGGGTAGGTGGTACAACATAAAAGGTTTAATTTAGTTTTATAAGAGTATCTTACCCAATAATGCAAATAACTACCAAATAAATGTTATTTTATAAAATTAAAAGTTATAATCAATAAATATTATATTTAAGAGTATGGATTATTATATTATAGTGACTAATGATAAAGATACAATTACTTACCAACTTGTTATGATATATAATATGGATGCTTAAAATAACAATATATATATATATATATATATATATATAATTTCTACTCATATAATAAGATTTACTATAGTAAGATTTTCAAGTAGTTGTATCCAAAATAAAGGAGTTAAAGTATCATTATAATTAAAAATATCTATAAAATAAAATGAATTAATTATTTTATATACGAGTTTTGTAAAAGTTATTATCTAATGAAAACATATTAAGAGATAATTATCACTTGTAGATATTGTGTGATTTTGTAGGGTTCAACTTTCAACAAATTATCTTGTAAGAATCTTAGATAGTATGTTATGATATATGTTGTATTCTACAATATTTATAAAAGAATTAGGAGACTTATCAGAATCTATAAGCCATTTTATAAAATCTCATTAGGTTTCTTGAAAAAAAAAATTTCTTGCTCTTTCTACGTAGTTCTTATAGGTAGAAAACCCTTAATTTAATTTTGTCAATTCTATAGCGTAAGGATTGAGAAAATTAGTCCTAAATTAGAAGTGGTACAATTAAAATGTCACATGAATAATTTATTATTAAAGTGAAAAAAAGTATATTAATAGAAATTCAGTTATTGAGGTTTCAATTATAAAAGAACCATCATCTTTCTAAAATCACATTTTTCATTTCTTCTGCCTTCTCTCTAAGATTCTAACCTCCTCACTCATCAGATCAACGATTGGAGTTCACCATCTGTCAGTGAACTCTATAGGACTGTCCGATCAAAATCTCAGATAGAGTTAAACTACCCTTGAACAATTATACGATTTGGAGCTCTAAGTGAGCATTTGTTCAAGTTCAGGTCACTACTACAAAAGATGGTTTTAACATGGGTTTATTTTTACATTATCTAGGGTTAAAACCTCTATTAAGTCATTTACCCATGGTTACAGTTTCCCCCGCTAAACCATCCTTGGGGAAGGTGTTCTCTGGGGTTTTTTTAAACCTCGGGAAAAGTCTTTCAGAACCCCTATTAAATACCATTAGTTTAAGGACCTTCGTAAAGTACCATGGATTTCAAAACCTCTGTAAAATACCATGGGTTTCAAACCCTCCGCAAAATACTATAGGTTTAAAAACCTCCATTAAATACCATGGGTTTAAGAATCTTTGTAAAATACCATGAGTTTCAAAATTTTCCCAAAATGACTTGTCGTCTGAAATAACTTTCAACCCCATTTTCAACCATCTCTAATGATCCTCCTGACTACTCTCTTCCACCATAGACACATTGCTTTCTGGCACAGGCTCAATGGCTGCCGGAGGTAGTCCTAACAAGGAATCACAACTCAGCCACACTTATGTATATTATATCCTAGGAGAAGAAACACTAAATAAGACACTATCCTTGCTTCTTTCATCACCCTAGCTCGGCAACAACTGGAGTTTAACACTACTTTATATATCCTAAATAATTGTATTATCTATCAGATGTGGGCTTCCAAGTCATGTGTGTTCTTGGCTTCAAGGACTTTAAAGATTGCAAGAACATATTGTGGGGAAAACTTAACTTTATCACTTCTCACTTTCATAGTGAATTAATTATTGAATGCATTTTAAAATAAAGGCCTTAATTTAAAATATTTCAAAATTATGAGAATTAAATATTAACAATTATAACTAAAACTAAAATTGCACATAAAATACACGTACATTGAAAACTAAAACACAATAAGTCAAGTGTTTTTGAAGAATGAACTCATAAAAAAAAAGTAGGAATTATATAAACCAACTACAAGTAAATACCGTGAAATACTTATTATCCAAGATTAGTTGTTGAAATTCTTATTATCCAAGGTTATTTTTGTGATTTTTTAAATAAATTTTTGAAACTTTAGAAAACTTATTTGTAATGTAAAGTTACACTTTCAAAATTTTAGAGAATTTAGTTATAAAATATATTAAAACTATATACTTTTTAATTATTTATTTATAAATAGATTTAATTATACTTATTTATTGAAGTTTGAAAAATCTAGAGCGTTTTAATTTTTGGAATTTAGCGAAGGTTAAAAAAACCTCCATTATTTTGCCGAGGTTTTAGAATGAACCTTTGGGATTTAGTGAAGGTTAAAAATTTTTTCTTTATTTTGTTGAGGTTTTAAAATAAACCTTTGAATTTAGCGAAGGTTAAAAAACCTATGTTATTTTGTTGAGGTTTAAGAATAAACCTTTGAAATTTAATGAAGATTAAAAAAACATTCGTTATTTTGGTGAGGTTTTAAAATAAATCTTTGAAATTTAATGAAGGTTAAAAAAATCTTCATTATTTTGTCAAGGTTTTAAAATAAACCTTTGAAATTTAACGAAGGTGAAAAAACCTCAATTATTTTACTAAAGATTTTTAGAATAACCTTTGGAACTTGACGAATGTTAAAAAACCTATGTTAATTAAATCAATTCCTAAGGTTATATTAACTTTCGCTACATAACCTCTGTTAAAACCATTTTTTCCTTCTAGTGGGTAAGGGAACCCTAAGTTAGAAGATCTGGATGTGGGGGTGAAATGGTCACCAATTCCAAATTTTGTTTGCAGGATTGATTGTTTCTGAGTAATGTAGGTATTGTTTGAACTCATATGTGAGTATGTTCATTTTGTGGATGGTTTATGGTAGAATTTTTTGTTTGAATCTGAAAAATTGGTTGATTTGTATAGTTGATATAGTGTAAGTTACTCTTGAAGTGAATGAGTTATTGAAATTATTTTTGTTTGACTATGAATGGTAAAATTAGGCAGAATTATGCAAATTTTTCTACATATCTCGCTCAAGTGAGAATAGAATAAAAAAATGGAGTACTCTCGAGTTCATTTTCTCCCAAGTGAGAAGGAATCTCACTAAGATAAAAAATGGGGTAAATTCTGAGGTGCTCTCAGGTTTACTCTCGCTCAAGCGAGAGGACCCATTCTTGCCCAAGCAAGCAAATTTTCGCTTAAGGCAGTAAAAAAAAGTGAAATTTTTTATTTTTCTTTTAAAAGCCTAGTTTATTATTGTTTATTGTTTTTAAGTGAAAAATCTAAATTTTATTTAAAAATATGATTAAAGGAACTTAGTTGCGTGTTTAAGTAAATTTTGAGATATATTTGGATTACTTAGAAAAGTTTAAAATATGATGTGATTGAATGGTGTATTGATGTGTTACATGAGGTATGGAATGATGTGAAAGTGTGACGAAGACAACTATTTCAAGAAAGGAAATAACGTGTTGAGATTGTTATTAAGGTGTATAGATTTGTGAGTATCCCGTGAATGAGACGATTTTGACTCTACTGATATAATGGAATCACATAGATGAAGTTATTCAGTTGGTGAGAGTCGAAGAGGTTCATATGACTTTGTCTGTAGTTTGAAAAATAATCTAGTCTTTCAGGTCATATGAATTTACCTTGTCATATGAGATTATGAAATATTAAGATGATTATACGCATGAGTGTGTGGATTCACAATGAGTAGTATGACAAGTGTAGGTTTCTGGATGCTAATTTCAATATACAAGTCTTCCAAAAATAGAATCAAGTGTCTAAGTATGTGAGTTAGTAGAAATCTGACATGAGTAATGTGGATGATGAATGTAATAGACACTTGATGATTTTGTGCAAATTATGAGAATTTGGTAGATTATGCTTGTTATTAAAAGTTAAATTTATATTAGAATTATTAAAAATAACTAGTTTACCCTATGTTTTGTTTTGAGTTTGTTTTCTTTAATTTGTGATGATCCAGTTAATTTACACGGAAGAAGATAGAGCTCCTCAATGAACAAATGATGAGATATTTTTATTTTAAATATTTTATTTTTAAACCTATGTATATATTAAAATTTCTATGAGAAATAATATATTTTAAAATACAATATAAAATATTGTATATGTTAATTAGATATTCCATATGTGGGTAGAAATAGGAATCTTACCTATTAAATCTCTTTTTATCCCAGGTGAGTAAAAATATTAAATTCTATTGAAAGACTGAAAAATAAATTACTCTTATTTTAAACCATTTCTTTCTTCAAACCTCTCTTCCAAATAACATTTTCTTTTAATGAAAAAAATATTCTCAATAATAAAGTGAGAAGAGAGAGATTTTTTTTTATAAATTAAAAACAATCCATAATCTCCGATGCCTATAATACACTTTTAAGTATATTTTTATCATTATTATAATAATAATAGTAATAATCAACATCAGACATTTATCTTTAAACTCATTCTGTAATTGCTTGAGTCAATATTAAATTAAAATAATTTAACAGTCTTTCATTTGTATCACATGATGACTTGAAGATACAATTATAATAAAATATAATTGTATTGAAAATTTCAACTATCCTTAATTGAATTATGGTGGTTATAAGTTATCCAACTAACTTAACTTTGTTCATGTATCACAAATCATGAAACTCAACTTAACTTTATTCAGGGTTATAATGGATGTCTTTAATGTTCTTATTATCTCACTAAAACAATAATATAATACTATATAATGTGAGTGACTTCATAATCCATAAACATAAGTATTGAATTTCTAAGTATCATGTAACAGGAACATTAAAACTAAAGCGTGCATTGCATTCTCAACAACTTCTCACAACATTTATTCTTTCAATGTAGAATGAATATATTTGAAATTTTATCATATTTAAGAATATTACTAATTATAGATCATACTTAGATAAAGATGAAAGATTGAAAGTATAGGCAAATAATAAAAAAAAAGTTATAGAAGGATAATTTTAAATGATTGAGATTTTGTTTTTTACTTTTTACTTAGTTATAGGGTGATGATGCAAGAAATGCTTGTCTACTAAAACAAAATAATATGTATAGAAGTACACTATATGCAAGTATTTGTGTTTTTGAAAAAAATGTGAAATATACAAGTTGAGGATGACTTATGAGTTTTAATTGGGCCTATCATGGTTGAGAGTTTAAAGCCCATTGGGCCTCTGCTTTCTGCTATTTCTGGACGGCCTCCGGTACATTTTCCACAACCAACGACTCAGACTCAAACCAAGATTTAATGAAAAAATGTTAGAAGAGATGAGTTTCATTTAGTTTAATATTACTAAATATACTCAATTTCTCCATTTTAATTTTAATTTTTTAATTTATTTTTTTATTTCTATTAATTTATTTTTATCCAACTTATTTTTCTGCTAAATATAACATTAACGAGAGCTATAGTAATTTGGGAACTTTACTAAAAGCTTTATTTCAACCGTGGAAATTCAAATAAATGAAAATCATGAAGCATAAACTATTTTATCAACCTGTAATTCATTATTTCAACAATGTTATTTTAATATATTTTTATTATACTCTTTCGAGAAATTTTTTTGTAGAATAACAATAAAAAATACTATACACACTGTTTTTTCTTACACTAAAGAGATCTACTCGTATAAAATAAATCTGAATCATTATTTTCAATAAGAGTCTTTCTAATCATTTTCATTGAATAAAAGTGTTTCTAAAATTATTTTCGTTCTTATTATACCAATGAAATACAGTGAAAAGAAATAAAATTCACTTTGCTTTATATCCATTAAATCGAAAAGAAATAAAAGAATGAATCATTTTTATATATAAAAAAATTAACTAAGTTTGCAATCAAGAATGAGTGACTTCTCATCTCAAGATAAGTGCTAAGAACATTAAACAAGTTTTCATCACTTATACTTTCATTTTGACCAAGATAACACTTGCACTAAAATATTATCTTAAATTATTATTCCATTTAACAAAATTAAGACAATAAACCAACTCTAATGTCATGTTTAAATTTCATGAACTTAGGAATTAGGAAACTAACCAAATTTGGCCCTCCAAAACTTATTTAAAGTATAAGCTTTAATCTAACCTATCATTAGATCAAATATAAGCATATACCAATAATTAAATCACTCATATTTCACACATGGTTCAATAGCACGAACACATGGTTCATAATTAAGTCTTAGTTCAATAATCAATAATAGAAAATAGAAGGTTGAAGAAGAATTTACCCAAGAAAATATTCTATATAGACTAGTTTGGAGGTTGAAATTTTTCTACGAAGGAGAATAAATTTTGACTTTTGAGGTTTACAGAAAAGAAGAAAGAGAAGTAAAGAGAGAAAAATAAAGTTGTTTGAATTAGAAAAATTAAAATATTTCACATTTCTAAATTTACCCCACTTATATACAAACCTCACTTCCCCTTCTCTTTTAGCTAGGGCCCATATTTCAAACACCCAAATTATTTTCACTCCTTTACTTTAAACACAACTATCATCCTCTAATAAAATCTAAAACTAACATACATATATACATTTCATACATACCTTAAATATATAACTAATACATTATAGTTTAAACATAATTTAAATTTAATCTCTACCTTCTAATTTTTCACACATTTATATTAATATGTAAAAACAAGTATACATCATCAAATATAAATTATTTTATAATTAGACTTACAACCTCAACAAAGAAAAACTTTTAAAATAGGCTTAAATATGATTTTTGTCCAAAAGAAATTTGTTTTCATTCCTAATCCAAACTTTATTCCTAATCCAAACTTTAAACGTAAAATTTATTTAATATTTATAATAAGTAAACTATTGGAATGAGTCTTTACCAGTTTTCTTAAATTGCAAATGTATTCTAGTGTAGATTAGAATATTAAAATATTTGACGTTGACGTATTTGTGTGACATGAATGTTATAATATTATAATATAATTTATGTTGAAAATTTATTTTTTATCTAAAAAAATACTATTAAAGACTCATTCCAATAAGAAATTCTTAGTATAAATATCTCTAAATCTTTGATTAAGGAGAAAAAAAAAATTTAGTGCTATAACCTTTTAAAATATTATTCAAACAATATCATTTAAGAAAAAAAAAAAAACTCGCATTGGAATAATTCTCTCTTTGAATTAACCATATATTTTCACTACTTTCTCTTATCTCTTTTAGGCATGGATTTCATGTACCATTATTGTAACTAGTAACAACAATTATGTCGTCAAATATTTTATTTATTTATTTACATCTTAAATCTTCTTAATCTTTATCTATTTAAATATGTTCCATCAAATCCATACCCGATCTAACATAGCATCTTAGTGTTTTACAACTGAGGCTCGAGAGTTTATATCACAATTTAAAATATTTATTATAAATTTAAAATATGATTTATATACATTGAAAATTATTATAATTTTATTTTAACTTTATAAAATTAAAAGGTTGTCTTAAACAAGTCAAAATTGTGAAGGCACAATATGCATAAAAAGTATAATATTTTAGACAATATAAAAATATATAATGGAATTTCTTCCTATTGATATATTTTCTGGAATAGACTTTCAAATTTAGTTTTAATTTTCAAATCTATTTTAATTTAATTATTTTAAAGGAAAAAAAAAAGGAGAGAGGAGAAATAAATAAGAGTTTCACTGTATTTATTTTCCATGTAAACCCTAAATCCTACAAATTCATATTCATCACTATCCTTAATACATGAAATTTGTATATTATCCTCACTCATATAGGAGTCTAAATATTAATTAAATATATTTTATATATAAAAAATCGCATAAAGAAACACATGATAAAAAATAATTAAAAATTCAATTTGTTTATCTTTAATACTAAATATAATAAGAAACTAAATTATAATTATATAAATATTAAAATAATATATTAAATAGAAATTACGTAAATATTAGATAAATTATAAAAAAGAATCAATGGAGGACAATTAAACGAGAATAAGTATATGATATAGAAAGGGAAATGAGAAAATGAATTGTGATTAAACCGAATATTTTTTTGTTACAATGAAAAAGAAGAATATTATTATTACTTTTGAGAAAACGTCATGGCATGAATTTCCTTGTCTTAGAAGGCAAGAATAAGTAATGATGATAAAAAGGAGGAAATTACATTGAAAACCGAAATGTTTGACATTTGAGAAAATATATATGAGACAGTGAGTGTATCACGAATGATGCCTCAAAGAATCGAACACCACGACCACATCATCTAACACCCTAATAGTCAATGACTTCGATAAAAGCGTGTTGACTTTCTCTTGCAAAACTCAATTTCTCAAAGGGAAACCAAAAAGATTCGTTTACATGTTTAAGGTACCATTAATTTAGGAACAAAATAAAAATAAAAATTATTTTTTAGCTGTCTAAGAAAGGATTTTTATTTTTATTTTATTTATATGTATAGAGAATAGTAAGAAGTGAAATTTAAGTGTAATTTAACCTTATAAAACCGACTTATAAGGTTATAGTATGAAATATCTTTATCTCTAGTACATGTGAGATCTCCAACCTACCAATCTCCCATGCTGAGACCTGTCAACTCGTATTTGATACTATATATTATGGCAAATTCACCTTCCACCTCCATACCTTTCCATGTACCTCCATATTTATTATGAAAGATGAGTTTTAACCTTTAAATATCTCAAACCTCACATTTTTAAATAACCCCAGCTGCATTCTGATACTCCCATACTACCCTTCAAGCCGCAACACTTTCATTTTCTACTTCAGCGAGCAGTTCCATCGTTTGAACGTGTGTAAAAGGGTTGATGAAAAGATTTGTTGTATTTGACTTTTTTGAGGAGATCATTTTTTTAGTTTTGTCCTCCATTTTTGTACCTCGCTAATTTTATTTTTTTTGGGTTTTATGACTTCGAAATTGTACAAAACTTACCTCAACAATCAATGTTCATCACCAACCACCACGTGCAACCACACAAAAGTGCAGGAAGAATTTGTCTATATTATGGGTGGTCTGATAGCAACCCGATAACGAGTGACCTGATAAGCCCAACAAACTTTTGTCAGAAAATATTCTAAATGACTTTGATATCATACTAAGAAGTGAACTTTAAAGTCTTACTCAACCTTATAAAATATGATTATAAGTAAAGTTTGCACCCACTTATATACTATGAAATGTCTTTATTCTAATCGATGTGAGATTTCCTACTATAAAATATGATTTACAAGAGAGCAAGACACTCTATTTATATCCTAAGGTGCCTTGGCCATCAAGAGAGGCACATGAGAAGGGGGTGTGAATGAGCCGCTAATGGAGAAAGCCTTCTAGAATCTAGGTCAAAATGTGAAGCACATGGGTGGGCGACACATGGAGAACTCTTTTAAAAGTTAAGTTAAAAATGTGAGTTTGGCACAAGCCCAATTTTATGTTATTTAAACCCTATTCTACCAAAATAAAAAACAAGAAAAATAATAAAATTTAAAAGAATTATTATAGAATAAAACTAATTTATACTTGTAAAATAACATTATCATCATACATGTTAACTATTACTCAATTTAAAAATGAGTGTAACCCTATACTCTTAATTTAAAGTTTAAAGAACTATAAATTTTAATTTCATTTTCACAATATCAAAATATTTAAAATAAAATAAAAGTATTTTATACTCAAAGTTATTTATCTCCTAACAAAATGAAGCATAAATATCTATAAGAAAATGATAAAAAAATGGTAAGAAGAAGAGATGTTTCTTATTCTCTTATGTGTATTACATCACTTCTTCATGCATAGGAAATATATAGGGAGTTTCTCTCCCAAAATTACAATCTAATTAAGTAGGATACTAATCATGAGATTCTATAATTATTAAATTAATTGCATATAATTAGGTACAATATCGTCAAATATTGCATACAATAATTGCATATAATTTGATAATTATTATTTCCTTAATACTCCCCTCAAGTTGGTA
>Ga0123342_1001002_pt1 | contig 47099 bp, 18 predicted proteins | sample Turbeawhitnodule_FD_89960 | JGI IMG/M metagenome (GOLD analysis project Ga0123342, IMG submission 89960) | Root nodule microbial communities of legume samples collected from Mexico - Turtle bean Mexico white nodule | ecosystem: Host-associated > Plants > Roots > Nodule | place: Mexico: Nepantla...
ATATATATATATATATATATATATATATATATATATATATATATATATATATATACTTTTGATGTTTGGGTTTTTATATAAATTTTCTCTTTATTACTTTTTAGAAAATAAAATATATGTTAATTTGAAAAAAAAAATCATAGTTTCAAAATTATAATTTAACATGTATATAATTATGTTTAGTTTATAAATTAACTCAATAATTTTTTATCTCATAAAAATATTTCTTAAAATAATTATGTAAATAAACCCCTTATTCTCTTAAATTTAAAATATTTTAGAAACATACACCACATCATACAATAACAATCAATATCATGCAAAAGTTAACTAAGTATCGATAAAAAAAAAATTCTAGATTGAAGTATTTTCTGGAAAAAGTCATAAACTACTTCCACATAAATATTTTTTTTGAAATTTTAAATAAAATATTTATTTGTGGTTATTTTAGTTTAAGTTTCTAAAATATGTTTAATTTTTTATTTTGATCCTTTAATTTTTTTTTTACTACAACAATCTATATATTTTATATTTTATCATAATTTATAATGTTGATATAAGTAATTGAAAGGGAGTGAATACTTATTACTATTTAACACATGGAACTCTTGATTATATGTTATGTTGAAGAGGCAAGGTTATGATAACATGTTGAAAAATATTAAAAGATAAAAGAACATAATTATATTATTAATTTAATGTCCAAATTGGAATGTTCTAGCTCTTACCATTCTCTATTGCTTTTCGTTGATTTGTATCTATTCTAGAAAGTAGATGAAGGTTGTGTGGTCTGTGGCGGGAAAGATAACTTTTAGAAACTTTTGATTTGTGTGCTTTTGTTAATGTGACTCAAGAGACTAATCATAAAAAAATTATTAAATAAAAATTATTTTAACTATTTTAAAAAAAAATAAAATTATTATATTAAAAATTAAATATTATTTTAAAAAATAAAAATTATTAATATTTAAATTAATTTCTATTGTTAATAAATAATTTTTAAATTGAAATTAGTTATTTATCTAAATTTTACTTAGTAATATAAATTATTTTTGGTAATCGTGATGTTTTGACTTGTCTCTCTTCCATCACTTTATTAAAAAATATTGAAAGTTCTTTTAAAAAATAAAAATAGAAAAATATTTTGTCGAAGAGTTATTTAAAGTATAAACTTGTTAAAGATAAATATTTACATTTTATGGAAAATGGTAAATGATAAATAAAATTGATAACCTTGTAGTTAATGTTAAGTTAGAAAGATTTATTTAATGTCCAAGTCTAAGGTTTCTTTTACACCCTTCTAAAATTTAGAAAAAAATACTGTTTATTATTTTATTTTATTTACATGTATATAAAGATTTTTGACATCATATTTACTAACAAACAATCTGTTAAACCTTAAATTATCGTAAAACACCATAAAACCTTTGTTTCAAAACACTTTATTTTCTTGACAATAATCTCTATCTTTCACTTTGTAGTGTAATGTCATATCATGTGGACATTTGTGATCTCTAAACAAAATTTATGTTTATTTTATTGAAACATATCATAAAATATTAAAGTATAAAATTAAATGATGGTAAAATTTAAATCAAATAAAAAAAATTACCTTCATATTTTCTATACTTGTTTTCTTGTTCCTATATTTAACATTAGAGTTTAGATAAATTCTTTTTACGATCTGTTCCATTACTTTTTTTTCTTACGGATATACACTAGGCTAAATAGATTTAAATGCAGAGGTCAAGATATTCTAGAACTAATTATTTTCTTATTTTAAGTAAATACATAAATTTCTTAATGTTAATTTTTAGTACAGTAATTTAATAGGAAAATTATGATTAAAACCATAAAACATTTAATATATGTATTTCTATTATTTTTTAAACGCAAGCTTAAATATGATAGTATTAACTATAAACCAACTATCATGAATACCTTTTTATTACTTAGTTTCTTCTAATTTTAGTTAGATAAAATTTCAAATTCATAAAATTTTCAAAAATTTAATGCATTGAATATTTTACTTTCGTTGATAAAGTTCTTTAAAATACATTGGTCTAAAATATTTCAATGATTATAATTTTCGCTAATTTGAGCTTTTATCGTCACAATTTTTAATTCTTATTTTAAAAAGAAATAGTTGGTTTAGGTCTCTATCCTTAGGTACGGTATCCGTTCAATTTCATCACATTTTTCCAACTTACATTAAAAAAAAAGTAAAATCAATTCATACTTCCAACTTCCAAAAAATATCCATATAATTTAATTCAGTAAGGTGTCATGTTTTCAACCAGCCAAAACTTTATCTATTTCCATCCCGAAAATAAATAAATAAATTCACTTCAGTGACAAAACATGTTAGAGTCACTGATTTTTTTTAATAAATAATTTAAACAATATTAAACTTGACCTCATTATTCATTTAATTAGTTTTTTTTTATGCAGGAGGTGCGAATTTGAATACTAAATGTGAAAAAAAGCTACGTGGGTGTTCCTAATTGCACGCAGCAACCTCCTTTATATAATAAGTATTAATTAGTTATATGATAAGCATTGTTTATGTTAATAGTATTTATGATAACCAGTGATTTTGTAACACGTGAGTAATCCAGAAACCACAATTCATATTCATGAACACAATCAGCTTTTTAGATGTCGGCATTGGCCACGTTTGAGCCTACTCAAAAGTTTGTGTAGGAGCTATCAATTCCAAACCACAGATTTTTTTTTAACTTTCCATTGCTTTTCGACACTTTTCTAAGAAAAACAAAAATGTGTATCTTTTGGTCCCACGAAGCTTCGATCATATGCATATGCAAAGGGCTCTGAATTACGATTTCTCATAACTTCTTAGTGGAAATGTGACTTCGTGTCATGCTTCTCTGGTTTTGCAGGTCAAATTCTTCTAGAACATGAAGATGTAGTTATAGAAGTGCTTAGAGAATAATTAGTCTTATGGAATACCACTACAGTGTCTTGTGTTTTTCTCTTTCTGGTTCTTGTGTTTTTCTCTTTCTTTTATCGGTGTATTTATCATTTTGATCTTTATGGAAATGATGTTATGATATATTTTTGGAAATAAAGATGAGTGTTGTAGATGATTCTTTCCGAATTTAATTAAGAAGTAGTATCTTTAGATTTTGGCGGAACGTGTCGAGAAAAAAAGTTAAAAATTATATGTTTTATATATAAAAATTGAATCATCTCTAAAGTGATTTACATTTTCTTATTATTTATTACTAAAAGAAAAAACTTTGTTAAAATCGTCTGATTTGAAGTTAAATACATAAAACAATTTTACATTACTTTCCTCATAATATGATTTATAGTAGGATTGAGATTGTGTTGTCGCGTATAAACAATATGTGAGAATCATATTGTTAAAGTAATTATCTTTTTTTTTTCATTATCTCCAATCCCAAAATATCACACCAAGTTAAACCCTTTGCATTTGTATAATGCCATGCTTTTAAACGAATATAATGCAAAATCAACTTTAAATCCTAAACCTGATTATGAATTATAATAATTATTTAAAGAAATACCAAACAAACTGATTTTTAATTGAGTCACAAAGAAACACAGTTGATTCAAGTGAATTTGAGTTTAGTTTTATAAGTAATATTTTATAAATTAAAATATTATTACTATATTAACTAAATTAAATATTATTTTATAAATTAAAATATTATTAATATTTAAAGTAGTTTCTATTATTAATAAAAATTTATAAACTAATTTATAAATTGTTACTACAAGAAAATAATTAAATAGTAATCAAATTTAGAGACAAAAAATAATTAGTCACTATTTTAACTAAATTAGATACTAATTTAGAGACTAAACAATTATTCTTATATAAAGTGAGTTTTTAATTAATAAAAATTTATAAAATGATTTTAAATTAGCTATCTAATTTTTAGCAACTAATATTTTAGATTCTAAATTAATCTTTAAAATACTAATTGGGACTAATTTAGAATATAAAGTAGTAAGTAGCTAAAGCCTTGTAGCTAATGGTTAGATACCAATTTAGAAACCATTTTATAAATTTTTATTAATAATAAAACTACTTTAGATACCGATAGTTTTTTTATTTTATAAAATGATATATAATTTAATCAAATAGTAAGTAATTATTTTGGTTTATAAAATTAATTTTTTTAATAAATTTTTCGGAATGTGATATTAACTATTAAAATTTTAGTTATTAAATACTTTAAATTATAAATTAGTCTTTAATTCACATAATCATACCTTCAACGTGTGAAATGTGCAAAATTGATTATGCAAAATTAATATAGAATGGAAGATTGATGGTGAAAATATGGTATTGTCAATAAATATGTATAAAAATAATGTAAATATTATTTTATAAGTAAATTTAGTTCATAAATAAATCTAAACTTTTTTAATATAATATTAAATTTTATCTTAATAAACTTATTCAATCTATAATATTACTTGTTATTGTGTTATTTTGTACTTATTCTATAAAATTCACAAATTTCTAATCTCATACTAAATTGAGGAAGACTTAAAATTTATTATTAACTATTTTAATAACTGTTTTGATATTTTATTGATTCTAGAGACAGATATAAAAACATTATATTTTTCTAAATTAAATTAATCATATATTTATTTTTTACTTAATTTTTTTTAGATAAAGAATAAAATCATCATCTACTCTTTTTTTAATTTTTTATTTCAAGGCAACTATATTCTTTAGTAAAACTATTATTTTTTTTATCTACCATCAAGTCAATCATAATTTTAACGTGAACATCATTACATTATTGATCTCAAACTATCAATAGAAAAGAAGACTTAAAGAAGAAGAGAGACTCAAACAGAAAATGATATTTTACATGTTACTTCTTATTTTTCATTTTCAACTCATCTAAAATTAATTCTTTATGTATGTTAAATTTCTATCATCATAAAAGTTGAATAAAAAAAATTGCATAAACACCGCGCTAGTGTTAACAATATTCATTCTCTACGTAGAAAGGAAATGGTGCATTGTTAAAAAAATCTAGTACATCAACATCTAGTATATAGAGACATCACACGGTAGCCGTATTTAATTTTAAAAAAATATTAGTAATTCTGAAAAAAAAAAATAAAAGGTCCTAACTAATAAAGCTATTTCTGGTATTAATCTAAATGTAACTAAAATCTGGATTCCTAATTGATATGTAATTAGCCTGGTATTAAGCATAATAATGTTGGAATTGGGTGATTTGGTGGTGCCATTGATAAATGATGACATAAGCAATGAAATAGATTTCTCTTTTTTTCCTGGTCACAATTCTGAACCTTTGATGTGTGAGATCTGGAGTCCCCTTCTCAACCGTCACACCTTCACTAGTTATGACCTTTTCTATTTAATTACTCACCCTATAAATAAAACGTAAATTCCCACTTCAGCCCACCAACATCCACATTTTCCTACCTTATTATTTATTACATAAAACTCGTTTTTATAAGCACGAATAAGTTCCATTATCAATCAATTTTCTATGTTTCCTTGTACTTCCGACTTCATTCTTTATTTATTTATTTATTTTTGTCTTGGTTGAAAATGTTTTTTCTTTTTTGTCTTTTCCTCTGTTCTTATAAAAATAGATTCGGAGGGTACTTTAGCGAGGATGGTGTGTTTCTCAGAAAACAAGTTTTCAGTTGGTTTTTGATGAGAGAGGAAAGTTTATCAGCAAAAACTCTCCAATGCTTAAGTCAGTAAGAACATAAAGATAATGATAAATTTTTAACAAAGAGCTAAGAGTAAGAGTATAAAATAGAGTTTTGTGTCTCCTCTCACCGTGAGAGAGTCATCAACTATTTATAGGTCTGGTTGGACTCAGACCATTAAAAAAATCATTGAATGGTTATCATTAAGAAAACCCTATAAACTTATAACTGATTTATAGTCTAATTTATGTGTCTACATATAATATTAAATGGACAGATATTGTCTGATTTATATGTCTTGAATATTATATTAAATGAACGGTTATTGATTTGAATGTAATTGATCGTAATTATAATTAAAGATATCTCTATCGTCCAAAAGTCTTTTTTATTTTTTTATTTTTAGTTGGAGATTTTCTAGGTCTTTTCTATCTTTGTTGAAAATCTTCTTAGTCTTTTCGTAATACAAAATAAAAGTAGGTACTTCCACAGATATTTTATATCTTTCCATTAGATATCTATTTATACACATTTCTGATGATAAAATTTTCTTTGACCTATTTAATTTATTTTTAAATTATATTTATAATGATAATATTCAGTTGAACTTGTTTTATGGGATCAACTCAAACTTTACTAGAAAATAGGTGGAGATAGTCACGAACCGGTTGTTTGTGGAGACTGTGCTTCGTGCTTAACCGAGAGGTAGAGAGAACGAGGGTAATAAAGGAATAATACTGACTCAATGAGATTTCTTACATGGTGATGACCCCAAGTCACCCATTCAATTGTTTGCTCTGTTTCAAAATAGAAATTAACGAGTGGCTATAAATTCATTTTCATTAATGGAAGGTGATCTACTCTTTCAAATAACCAATTCCTGATCTAATTTTAAAATCCATATATATGAAAAAAAAGATTTTTATAAATGCGAAAAATGGATTAACACCTCCAAATAAATAAATAAATAGTAATTTTAATGATTGATAAGAAGATTAAATATTTAAACTAATTTCTAATTCATTGATTGAGTTTACGAATTTGTTTATCCTTTAGAGTGAGATTATGATTATTGGATGAAGATATATATTATTAGTGAATGGTAATAATTAGGAATAAATAAGAGAAAGAATATTATTTAAAATGGTCATAAGGCATCTTAATTATTTTGTTAGAAGTCAATTATTAGTGGAATTTTGCATAGAGAGAATATAGAATGGATGCAGGAGTAGTTTTCTGGCAGAATTGGGTCACCCTTATTTGTCGTTATCGAAATCTGAGTAGGGCACATATGCCTTACTTCATTCATGTATTCTTCTCCAAAAACTGAAAAAGACTTCTTTAAACACCTCTATATGCACAACCTACACCTTATGCCCTTATACCTACCTTAATTATAAGGGCTTCTAACATTTAAATTTACATTTTACCTTAATCTTCTTCTCTATCTTTCTTAATATTTTCTTTAATTATATGTGATAGATCAATTCACTCAAAGTATTTTTTTCTACTAAAATTACAAAATTTTATATATATATATATAATAATCATGAAGAAAATATCACATTATTTGTTGGAGATCCCACATCGACTAGAGATTAGAGTCTTTCATTGTATATAAGTGTGTGCAAACCTCAACCCTATGAATCGGTTTTATGGGGTTGAGTTATGCTTAAAGTCCACTTCGTAATATGGTATCAGAGCCATTTTGAGTCTATCCTAATGAGTGTTTGTGTTGGGCCTATCGTGTCACCCGCTATCGGACCGTTATCGGATTTTAGGATTTCTAAAGAAAATTTTAAAAAATATATAAATTTACTAAGTTTAACAATTAGTATTATTTTTTCGTTCCCAATTATATTAAAATTTTTTATTGCAAATATAAGTTTAATTTAGTTTATATTTACGCGTAAAACATATTTTACCGTGAACCAATAAAAAATATGGTTTTTTAATGAAATTGTTATGGGAGTCAATAAATTTATGAGAGTGAGAAAATGATTTGTACGACTAATATATAACTATTTTCTCTTATTCTATTTCTATTTTTTTATAATATGTTGGCATTATAATATTAGAGAATGATTACAATTTTTGTTTATTATATTGCCACCATGCATGTCAAGGAACAAAGAGTACATTTCAAAAATCTGAAAAAGTATTATAAATTAATAATGTCATAAGCAGCGAACTTTGGTATGATGGAAAAAAAAACTAATCAAGCAGATAATAATTTGATAATTATACAAAAACAAATAATTTTTCGGGTTATTAAAAAGCTGTTAGATTCCATTGTACGTGTACTCAGTTGGAATTAATGATTAATTACTATTATAGTTTGAATATTAATAAAGTGACAGAATTTAAGGAAGGAAAGTCAATCCTGCCAAACAAAAGAGGCCAAAAGACATGTCATATATATATATATATATATATATATTTATTTATTTTTATTTTCTTTTTTTTATTTTCTTTTATTTTTTTTTTTTTTTCTTTTTTTTTTTAATTTTTGCTATGGTATGGTATGTTTGGTCCATCACTCCAATTATTACCATTACATACCCTTGGTCCCGCTGAGAGAATTACGTAGGATTGGAATTTAAAAAAATAAAATGTTTAAAAATGTCTTGTTTTATTGTTTTTATCTAGAAAAATGTTAATTTTACAACTCATAAGTGAAATCGAACAATTAACAATTTTTTATAGTTTTTTCATCTTTTTCACGGGAATTCATATTTTGATAAGATTTTTTATTTTATTTTTAACAATTGTAATATGAAAAATTTTATTTTGTATTCATTTTTGAATTGTGAACTTATCAAAAGTGATCTAGTTTTATCTATTGGCATATTTTTGTGAAGATAAATACGATAAATTAATGAAATAAAATGCATGTGTTGGAAAATTTGATTTAAAACTTTGGTCTGGAAAGAGAAAGTTGTGGGGAAGTGTTTTGAAGTGTGTATATTAAGTTTAGGGTGTAGAAAAACCAAAGTTAATTAAGCAAGTGGTGTAGCAGCTAAGAGTTGTGGGAAAAAGAGAAGATGAACCAAAATTGGGTATGAAAAAGTGAAGGTGGGCATAGAGAAAAACCAGAAGTGGGTAAGTGGGTATATGAAAAAGCATTGCAGGCAGAGAATCAAGCTCCATAGAATTTGCATTGTGGACCTGGGATTTGTTCTCGTGGCTCGAGGTTGCTGTTAGAACATGGAATTGGAAGGTAAACACCCGTGACTGATACGGCTAAAGTTTTTGCTTATTTGTCCACACTACACTTGTTTTTAACAAGAATGCACTGATTCTTCTATCACAAAAGAATATTGGAAACACCTTGCTAAGCCAAATGTGGATGGTTATGATTATAAAAAATGCAACACTGAAAAGGAGGACACATGCATAATAACTGGTTAAGATCACAGTAGCTTCATAGAGTTTACTTCAAATATTGCAATTGCTACTGTTTGGGATGGCTTTATTAGCACCAATGATGACCCAACAAAAGGGTAACTTAATGAAAAATTATACTGCCAGAATAATTTGTTTTGTTTTCCTTTTTAGCTTCGAATTAGATACTATAAATACGTGTATGAGGTGAAAAGTCAGATCAAAATATGCACTTAAAAGGATACAAGTTATTGCAATGTCTGAGGAACAGACAAAAAAGGTCATATGGAACATTAATTGAGTACTAAAAAGATTGAGAATTCATAGATATTTCCCTCTCTGATTTATCTCATCCTTTTAAGACATTCTGCAAATTGTGATCAAATAAGAAATTGCCAATGGTGTGACCACAAAAAAAAATATTCTATAAATTTTAATGCGAATCAAAAGGTCTTTCATCAATATAGAGTATACATATTTATATTCAATTATATGGCAAAGAACATATCTACCTGTATGGATAGAAAAGAGTGGCACAAAGAGTTTTTTTTATTTATATCTGAGGCTTGAATTCTAATGCGAATATAATGGTTTGGCGCATGATCAATGCATGCAGGTACAAAGGTGTAAACAGTGAAGAAACAGAAACATTTTTTTGGAAAGGACTGAAAATTTGTGTACTGGAACAGGTAGAACAATGAAACTGATGTGAAATGGAGAACATTAAAAGCCTGTAAGAATGTGAATTAAGTTCTTCTCTCCCCGATCTTGTCTTTAATCTTTTTATGTCATTTCACTTTTGGTATTTCCACCAACATGCCTAAAACCTTATCATTTCGCATAAAGCACTGGATTCTGTGGTGGTTTATTTAATATACATATTCTTCTTCCACTTTCTTAATTTTTTTTTTCAAACTACGGGTTTACTTGAATTAACTTCATTTGTCCTATCTATATGTATTTGTCACTATCAAAACGGATGCTTCTCTCTCTTTTTCTTATGAACGAAAACTATTAGCTCCGTCTTGAAAACAAATTAGGTGATTAATGGTTATGTCCACTAGTGAATTACAAGGCTCTTAATTGTTCCGTATGGTCCCAAATGAAAAAAAATAGTTAACACTGTGAAATGAAAGTGAAATAGAGAATCAGATTTGTGTTTGCACTGCACTTTGTTCCACTTCAGACAAAGGTTTTCTCTAGTCAACACACATGCCAAATCTGAATAATTAGATCAACTAGAAAAAGGCACGTCCTTTCACAATGGGTCACAAGCACTACCCTTGTATCTCTCAAATATTGACCTCACACGGCTTACCTAGCTGGTCCCCATTAACAGTTAGGTTATGTTTCGTTTCAACTCCTGTGTTTTCCAGTTGTTGCCATTTGGCTCTTTCTCTGCTTCATATAGTGCACAACACAAAACAAAACAAAAACTAATCACTGTACCAAAATATCCCATCTAAAATTCTTTCTAAAATCCTAAGCAGAGTGAGTTTAGTTTTATCAAAACCAGTATCACATTGCATTATCAGAAGGGTGATATATTCCAGTTTACTTGCGGTAATATTAACCAAACATGCTGCAGTTTGTAATGAGTTTCCTTATTTTAATTTGAAAATACTGACATATCTTTTTCACTTGTATCCTAAGTGTTGCTAACGTGAAAATGCGAAGAGGAAATATAAAATAGGGTGCTTGGTGGAAAATGACACCACTAATTCCAACATCAATATCATAATGTTTGCAACACTCATTGTCTACCTTAAACCTAATCATGGTGGTTTCAGTCCACACTATTCCCTTCTCTTACAGCCATATATTCTTCTCTCGCAATCATCAGCTCCATCATGATTCAAATTCTCATCTCATAATGCCACCACAAGTCATACATAATTCCATCACAGTATATTTCTTATAGGCATCAACTCTTTGATTAAAACAAAATCATTTCCAACTTCAGTGTGAAACATTTAGAGAGAACTTTGTTGTCTATAATTATATCCAAATTGAACTGTGTACTGTCAGAATCATGATTTAATCTGAAGCAAATTCTGATAGTTGCTTTTTACTTAATAATCACGGGTAGGGTCTGAATTCTATTTATTTACATAGATTTGATTTGCTCAGTATCGTAAGTCTGATGTTTGGTTTTGGCAATCTCTTTCATGTGTGCTTCACGAGTCCATTAATTCTTGGTAGTTTCATTCTACAGTGGGTGTAAACCAATGGCGATAGGGCTTGCAACCTTTTTTAAATAAAAGTTTTTATGTAAGGTATAATTATATAACTTGAAATCTCAACTATGCTAACACATCAAGTAACAACAATTATTTGTCATTACATGAAAAAAAATATTATTAAAAAAAAATACAAAAATATGGAGGATTAAACCAAAACTCATATATTAACAAATACGATACATGAGTAGATTATACCTATTCATAAAGAATTATAAGAACATACTAGATGATAACTTATTATACCAATGAAAATATTTTCTACGAATAAATCATAAATTAGTCAACTTATCAGCGTACGCATCTTTTTCCTAAAAATATGAGTAACCATAAACTTGATTTTTCCATAATAATTACGACAAATATTTCATTGATTACGAAACATCCAAAAAACATTAGTCTTATAACAGTAAACGTAACACAAACCAAAGAAGAATCACAGTCAACCAAACATTAGTAAGCCCATCTTTTGAGCTTCCTCCATAACATGTATAACCCCATCAAATTCAGCAATCCATAACAATTTGAATTTCAAGAAACTCAGAGAAATATAACAATTTGAATTTCAAGAAACTCAGAAAAATATAGTGTGTGCTAGCTGTTGTTGTTTGCTCGGATGTGATCATGTAAGGTATTTTGGCAATCAGATTATACATCTTCAAATTGGTCAAGCAAAAAATTGTTTAACTTCTGATCAATATCCTGAATTAATCTATTGAGAAATATATATAATGTTTTTTTATTTTAAAGGTTATGCTATATTTTTTAGAAATTCAATATATTATATTTAAAAATATATTTATTTATTGAAAAGACAATGATGGTAGTGGGAGATATGTGTTATGAAGGAACGAAACCACGTAAGAGAATGGCGTAGAAAAGGGATTATAGTAGATGGTCGGTTGGGAAGAAATATGTCACACTCGTAGAACTAAAAAGAAAAGTAGAATGAAAATTTTGATCATAGAACATTTTAGATAATGCGGAAAAAATAATTAGGAAACTACATGATCCCTCTTCTAATCTTCATAAAATTAATTAATTTGGTCCTTCTATAAAATTATGCATCAATAATTTTATTTTTTTTATCAAATAAAAAATAAATAAATTAAAAAAAATACTTTTGGAGTGTCTCAACCCTTATACAAAACTCATATTAAAAACAAAGGTAAACCCAAAAAGAGATGCATCAATTTGTTTACAAAATCAGATTTTAAGATTAGTTGATTAGTAAAATTAAAAAAGTACTGTTAGAGCATATCAATTTTTTAAAAATATAATAAAGTAAAATAAATATATTTCATACAAGTTAAATAATAAATTCAAATTATAACTAAATTTATGAAACTAAAAGAATAATGCGTATTGTGAAATAAAATATGAACATATGAATCAATAGAATTAAATTTAAAAAATTAGGCAGGATGAATAGAATGATTTTTTTTATTGGACAAACTCTTTATTCTTGTTTTTTTTTTCTTTCTACGTATATTAGAAAAAAGTACAAGTGAGACTCTATTATAAATCATATTTTTGAGTGGTCTCACTTCTAAATTAGAAAATAAAATAAAAATGTGAGTTTCTATATATTTTTACACACAATAGAATTGGGGAAAAAAAATTAGAACAATAGTATTACTCATGCATTCTCCTTATAATTTATCTATTATTAACAAATTCTGGTTATTGAAATTGTAAATATTAGTATACTAAATTCTTTCAAAAATTTGCAGGGTCTAATAGTTATAGGTATGTCTCTTAGATTCAATTGTATGTTGAGTAAATATTATACTGCAGGCATTCTTATTTGTTGTCACGTAATTTTAAGTATTATTATTTCTATAAGAAAATTATTAGATATAAAAAATAATTATTCATCATATTAATTAAAATGAATATTATTTTATAAATTATTGATATTTAGAGTAGTTATTATTAATAACTACTCTAAATAATTTATAAAATAATATTTAGTAACTACAACCTTTTAAATACCAATTCAAAAATTATTCATAAATTTTTATTAATAATAAAAAATATTTTATATATAAATAACTTTTTAATTAATAAAATAATTAATTATTTTTTATCTCTAAATAACTTTTTAATTAATAAAATAATTAATTATTTTTTATCTCTAACTTATTTTAATAATTTTTTAAAATGTGTAAATAAGAGTAATTCTACTTAACGAATAATATAAAAAATAAAATTAAAGTATATATACTTCGGTAAAGCTTTTTTTTATTAATAAATGAGACAATTATTCATATCTATTTTGTTTTATATTTTTTTTATGTGAGTCATGATTAATAATTATCTTTCCTTTGTTATTCAGCGGCTCATTTATATTTTAAATACACTACTTTTTACTAATAGTGGTAAGCAATTTTTTTATTAGTATCTTTATAATATTTATTTTACTTTTCATTTAATTTCACTCTATCTACATTTTCACTACATATTTTTTTTTTTTTTTTTAAGAAAGGACCAGTAGGGAGGAGAATCGATCAAACAGAACTTTATATAAAAATAATCCAATTTGTTATGAAAAAGTAAAACTTACATGAGATTATAAGAAAGGTATTAAGTTAAAATCTAGAGTGAGTTAAGAAACTGGACAGAACTTGTCATAAACTACAAACTTAGTAATTATAATAATATTTATCTTATCAATAATATATTTTTATCTTGATTTTTTTATATTTTTAATAGGATACTTTATAAAAATATTAACTATAAAAGTATAATATGTGTAATGTATTTAATTAAATAATTGTTTTAAAGTTGAAATTGAAGTTTTTTTTATGACATAAAAAAGGTCAAATGAATCATTATAGAGGCTCTAGAATTGACAGTATTTATTCTGAGCCAAGATAGCACACACAATGTGGTATGATGCTCAGAGGTCACAGTTACCAAGGCAACCCCTTATCCCATCTCTGATGCTCATCTTACCCTACATAACTCAAATTCAATGTGTATTCTGCATGCAATGCAAATTCAATGCAATGCACCAAAGTCAATGACCCTTACTTATTGTTATTAATTGCCACAATTCAACCAGATAAACCACATTTATTGTACACACTCTACAATATTTCCTTAAAAACTTTTATAAGAAAAAAAAATACACTACTATTTAGGATTAGCTTATTATTGCCTTCTCTATTCTTGCTAATGTTCCTACGTGATCAAAAAGTGAGTTTTCACAGTGTTCCTTCGTCTTCAATTTATTCTGAACAAAGTGCATGTAAATGTGTGAAATCTTATCACCCTTGTAAGAAGAAGAATCTAAAGGCAGAGAGAATGGACCTTATATTAAATATAAAGATAAACACAACTCTGATTTTTTTTTCCAACTCTTTTTATCTTATATATATCACCATTATCGTCATATATATAATACATGGAGAATATTTATCTTTTTAAAAAAAGTGTATGAAATAATATGAAAGTCTTGTTTTAGAGGAAGGGTGACGCCATCACATTAATACGTCGTCGTGGTGTTTGGCACAGTTTCTTACATCGTAAACGGTTGCTGGGTCCACCAGTCAAAGGGTGTCGGTGGGTTTACGATCAACCTTTCATATCAAAGCTTTCAATTTTTTAATTTTTTAATTTTTTAATTTTTACTTTTGCGAATCTGATTCTTTTTCAAGATTTCCCACAAAATATGAGAGAGGAGTTTTTTTTTTCTTTATGTGGTTATTTTATGAAAAGTGAAAAGAAAAAAAATTAGAAGGCATGCGCTTTAACCGTTATCAGTTACTTGATTTGAAACCGTGCTAAACTTTATTTATTGGTGTAATGGATTGTGAAATTATTGTTTAGAATGAGCTACACGATTCGGATATCTAGGACAAGTTCCCTAACACTTGATCCATATAGATTTTTCATTGATGGTTGTGTGAGTGAGAAGAGAAAGAACTTATCAACTTTTTATAGGTATCAGCATCCTAAACTAGATATAATTTCCTAGGATTTACAACTTATATCCAACAACAACAACAAAAATCACGTGGGAACTCAACTAATATTTGCTTCTGTGTTATAAATAGGTAGAAAACGTTAGTGTCTAGTCTTCAGCATCAATTCTTAGTTTATACATCTTGGAATTCGTTGCATTAATTATTAATATACATGTACAATATTTTATTGCTATTATTCACACTCAATCTAACTTGGGTTCAGTTTAGATATACTTCTTCTCCTATGATTTATGTTTTTCTCTAATTAACTTAGATATGAAGCATTGATTCATAAGCCCACCTAATCTTATTAATTCCTTCACCATGAATGCAAATATTAACGAGTCCTTGATAATATTATTATGTTGATAGTTGGTGTGTTTAATGTGGAGTAGAGTTTTAATGAGAAAAGTTGGGTTGTGGAAATTAGTTAGAGAGAGCAGTGTGAGTTATAAGTTTTACCGAAACGGATAAGGGTGCAGGTTTGGGTTTCCAATTACCATATCCACAGAGAGTAACAGTAACACAGTTATCGATTTTCAAAGCCAACAGATTCTCCATTATATTTACATGCAACTCCTCTCTCCCTCAATTATAAAACCCCCCAACACTCTCCAAAACCACACAACACAAAACTAAACAACACACACTCTCTTCTTCCAACATGGAACCTCTCTCTGCCACCAAACACCACAACAATCTCGCCAAGCCTTCCTCCCTCCACATGGAGGCTCCGCCGCCGGAGCCCAGTCCTCTCCGGAAGATCATGGTCGTGGCGTCCATCGCCGCGGGGGTGCAGTTCGGCTGGGCCCTACAGCTCTCCCTCCTCACCCCCTACGTCCAGCTCCTCGGAATTCCCCACACTTGGGCCGCCTTCATCTGGCTATGCGGCCCAATCTCCGGCATGCTGGTCCAGCCCATCGTCGGCTACCACAGCGACCACTGCACTTCCCGCTTCGGCCGCCGCCGCCCCTTCATCGCCGCCGGAGCGCTGGCCGTTGCCATCGCCGTCTTTCTCATAGGCTACGCCGCCGACCTCGGCCACATGTTCGGTGACTCCCTCGCCAAGAAAACCCGCCCACGCGCCATCGCCATCTTCGTGGTCGGCTTCTGGATCCTGGACGTGGCCAACAACATGCTCCAGGGCCCCTGCCGTGCCCTCCTCGCCGACCTATCCGCCGGCGACCACCGCAAGACGCGCAACGCCAACGCCTTCTTCTCCTTCTTCATGGCCGTGGGCAACGTCCTGGGCTACGCCGCGGGGTCCTACAGCGGCCTCCACCACGTCTTTCCCTTCACGAAAACCAAAGCCTGCGACGTCTACTGCGCCAACCTCAAAAGCTGCTTCTTCCTCTCCATCGCGCTCCTCCTCACTCTGGCCACCATCGCCCTCACTTACGTGAAGGAGGAAACGGTGTCGTCGGAGAAAAGCAGCGCGAACGTAGCGGAAGAGGATGGGTCCCGCGGGGGCATGCCCTGTTTCGGGCAGTTATTCGGTGCGTTTCGGGAACTGAAGCGTCCCATGTGGATCCTTCTCTTGGTGACGTGTCTGAACTGGATTGCTTGGTTCCCCTTCCTTCTCTTCGACACCGACTGGATGGGCCATGAGGTCTACGGCGGAACCGTTGGAGAAGGAAATGCCTACGATAGAGGCGTCCGCGCCGGTGCTTTGGGTCTCATGTTGAACTCTCTCGTCCTCGGAGCCACCTCCCTGGGGGTCGATGTCCTCGCGCGTGGAGTTGGGGGCGTCAAGAGGCTCTGGGGAATCGTCAACTTCTTGCTCGCCATTTGTTTGGCCATGACGGTTTTGATCACCAAGATGGCCCAACATTCTCGCCAGTACACTGTGCTCCCCAACGGCCACCAGGAGCCTCTGCCTCCTCCCTCCGGCGTCAAAGCCGGCGCGTTGGCTCTCTTTTCCGTCCTCGGGGTCCCTCTAGCGGTAATCCTCATTCCCCAATCAACTTCAACTTCCTCTCATCTTTTTCTTTCCTCAATTGAATCATTTTTTAAAAAGTTTTAAAAAATAATCACGAGGAATTTTTTTATTAAAAATGTTAGAAGGGGGTTGGAATCTCACCATTGGCATGCCAATGCCATGCATGAAGGAGTTTTTTTTTTTCAAATATTTTTGGTGGGAGATAGTGCAGGGAGGCCTTTGGGGCACGCCTTGTGACTACAAAAACGGGGCTATCAATTTTTTTTACGTGGACAAAATTTATTTGGACTCTACCTGATATAAAAACTGTGTGTTTGGCTGTTGTTTTTGTTTTCGCTGCAAAAAACAATACTCAAATTGTTTTCAAGTATCTTTTGATTGCGATTGCCAGTTTGATTGATTACAAATGCTAGATACCTTCCCACTCGTCACTTGTACATTAATATTGGCATAAAGCTGCTGAGGGAGGACTTATTGTACCCTATCCTCACTTCATTTTTTACATATATAAATGTGATAAAAGACTTAAAAAAATGTTATAAAAGTACTACTGCTACTACAATAAATGAATGATATGATTATTTTAGTTATCCAAAGTTTGAGGTCCCTGTTTATGCATATCGTGATTGTATTTAATGCATATAGGTATTGCGTTGTAAGTTTGAAAAGGCAGCGTAGGTGGGTTTTCCGTGTAGAAGGAAAGTTGTTTCCATTTAACAATTTTTGTTTGTGCATGTGTTCAGATTACTTACAGCATACCCTTTGCTCTGGCCTCAATATTCTCCACCACCTCAGGGGCAGGCCAAGGTGAGTTGAGCAATTTCAGTGAATTGGGATGTGTGCATGTATAATCAATCAGTCAATGCTTAACGTTTTGTGTTGTGTTCAAATTTCAGGCTTATCTCTGGGAGTCCTCAATCTTGCAATCGTCATACCACAGGTTACATTTATTTCATCTTGCTCCACTCAATTCCTTCATTGTATTGTGAATTACCATTACTAACTATCAACCTCTATGTGTATATATAGATGGTGGTGTCTGTGATAAGTGGACCATGGGATGCTCTATTTGGCGGAGGCAACTTGCCGGCTTTCGTGGTGGGTGCCGTGGCGGCTGCGGCGAGTGGCATTTTATCCATAATCCTGCTGCCATCTCCACCGCCGGATTTGGCGAAAGCTGCAACCGCAACCGGAGGAGGGTTCCATTAATGAGTTGATAATCTTTCTTTTTTGTCCAAGTGTTTTAATATGGAAAAAAGGAGCAGGGTTTTTTTGTTTTGTTTTAAGACGTCAGTATAAGGGTTTAGGTCCCAAGAAATGCTACAATTGCCGTTTTGGTGGCATGAATGACTAATAACAGTCATTTTAATTGTAAAGTTTGAGGTGGCTGTACATAACCCTGTTGAAGCAGGACCCAGCCCTGTCTTTATTTATATATTAGTTCGTAACTGTGGGTTCTCAGGGGATGTAGTGATTCAACTTACCATGCATATGCATAATGCATGGATCTTAATCCATCCAATAATAACATATATGTTGCCTGGATTCCACCAACCCAAGGGATCACTTCCTTCTTCTTTTTCCTTCAATTTTTATAAATAACACTGCACCTATTTTTACACCAATTCATCTCAATCACCCATGGATAAAAAATTCTTAGCAAACTAATTAACTCGCAGGCTTCTTGATTACCAATTATGGGACAAGCTTCTAAAAATAAACTGTGGAGCCAAACATTCTAACTCAGTCTGCAAATATACTTATTTTCCAAAATCTTGTGGTTTTGGCATTTTCAGAACAGATCTAGCTGTCTCACTTGAAACTACTTTGATTACAACTTGGAGTGCATGAGAATCACTACCATGTTTTTTAATTGGGGGAACGTAGCAAAGCACCAACCACTACCACATTAATTTTGTTTAAGCAGCAGCGATCAAGTTGCTAAATTAGGTGTGATGATTGGTGAGAATAAAAAAATTTGTTAACCAAGCAAGACTTAAAATAAAGGTTTCTACTTCCATGTCACGGCAAGTGATGATGGATGAACTTGACAGAAGAAGAGAGATTAACGAATCTTTCTCCTCTCCGACATAGTAATTGATGCTGCTGAGATCACTTCACTCCAACTTCAGTAAAATCGTTGTTTATATTTTTCTATCATCACTTTCTGTTTATCAAAAGTCACCATACCAAAACTACTGATAAATCTAATACAAATAACAGGTTTAACCAGGTTTTTCTTATAGTCACTTTCCAGCATTCAATAAATCAAATTTACTTAACTCTTTACTTAAAATATTGAAATCTGAATTTTTATTGCTTTAATCTAGAAAGCCAGTGCATGAAACTTATTCAGGAATTCTCCAGATTTTTTTTCACCCTCCTTTGCTTCACATTTTCTCCTTTTGTCCTTTTCGGTTACAAGTTCCATGACATGATTCTCAATTCAAAGCCCTACTAACCCCTAAAGAAAACGAAAAGTTATAGACTCTTGGAAAAATTTATAATACTTGTCTTCACGCACACTTTATCAAAACCAACTCTCTCTGCGAAATTAAGGTAATAATTCTATTCAATGCATATATAAAAACAATAAATAGTTTCATTTTTAGCTTACTTCTATTTGGTAATTAAGTTTAAAAATAGACTAGTATTGCATCTTCCTACACTTCAATCTTAATTTAATTCAAAATCTGAAATTCACATCTGTTTTAGTGGCTCTTGTTTTCATAATATTGCAAAACTGCAATTTATAACCACATCTGCTAAAAGATTGTGGTCCCAAAAGTTACCACAGTGGATTTTATTTCAAAACATAAAAATGATAAAGTATATTGGAAATGATAAGTCAAAAAGTTAATGTCTTTGCTAGAAATGAAAGTAAAAAAGTGAAAAATTTGCCTTTTTTTTGTTCTAAAACTAATCCCACAAAAAAGCAAGTAACTATGCATGTGTCTTGAAACTTCTCAATGTCTCAATATCTTGAAACATTTTCAGCTTACTTCTATTTGGTAATTAAGTTTAAAAATAGACTAGTATTGCATCTTCCTACACTTCAATCCTAATTTAATTCAAAATCTGAAATTCATCTCTGTTCTGTTTTAGTGGTTCTTGTTTGATAATTGTAAATAATTATTCTAATACGTCCAATTATAAATCGAACTAAATTACAATGAAATACACATTCTTCCTTTAATTCTGTAATTTTTAAAAACAAAATCTTAAATACAATGATCTTAATAAATTTAAATTCAAAAGTTCACTGTAATCATTTTACAACTTTGCATCAAGTGTAACTTTTCTAAAATGTATAGTTTAACATTCTTGCAATAATTTAAATTTAAACTATATCATACATATAATAATAGAATTTGATTATTGTATAAGATAAAATATTTTGTATAAGATTAACTGGTTGCCACTTTTAAGTCTAAATAACATCTTACACACAATGTCAAATATTTAAATACTGCAATTTATAACCACATCTGCTAAAAGATTGTGGTCCCAAAAGTTTTCATAGTGGAATTTATTTAAAAACATAAAAATGATAAAGTATATTGGAAATAATAAGTCAAAAAGTTAATGTGTTTGCTAGAAATGAAAGTAAAAAAGGTGAAAAATAAATAGATATTGCCTTTTTTTTGTGTTCTAAAACTAATCCCACAAAAAAGGAAGTAACTATGTATGTGTCTTGAAACTTCTCAACGTCTCTTATCCTTCTAAATTGCAAAAGTGTACACTGTCACACTTTATTTCTTCCACCCTCCTTTTTCCAATAAATCCACATCTTTCGATATCCACTTTTATTCATTTTGAGAATTTTTTTAATGAATAAGTGTTTTTTTTAAGTGTTATATTTTGGAACAACTCAAGAACTATAAGAAAATCATAAAATAAAAAATAATTAATTACTATAATAATTAAATTAAAGATCATTTTAAAAATTAAAAAAATAATTTTTAAATTAATTAACATTATTGTTAAATAGTTTCTAAATTTATATTTAATTAACTACCAAAGTTATTAATTAGATACAAATTTAGAAACTATTTAATAATAATAGAAATTAATTTAGAACCAACAATTTTTTTTTATTCTAGTATGATTTTTAATTTAATCATTATAACAATTAATTATTTTTTGTCTCTAAAATTAATTTTTATTTCATAATTTTCTTGTAGTGATAATTATACAGCAACTCAATGATGAGATTATGAGACTTTTATCATCCGTCTATTTAAAAGTGAAAATTATTTTATAACGAAAGAATTAGCACTGGTTTGACTTCTATTTCATATTTCTACTTTTATCTATGATTGTTATTAATATTAATACTTTATTAATAATTTCATTTAATATTTATTTTATGAAAATCACTTTTATTAGTTATTAACCTTAAATATAATTTTTATTAATTATGTTAAATAGATTAATTATTAATTATATCAAGTAAAAATATTATTATTTATTTTTATTTAAATTTACGAAATTAATTTTTAAAAAATATATTAAATATTAAGAAATATTACAAATTTATCAATTGAATAAATATTTTTATTTTTTGTTTAATAATAATCATTATAACTCATAAATATTATATATATATATATATATATGAATTTTAATAATTATTATTAATAAAAATAATTATTATTTTCATTTATAGCTAAATAACACGTTATTAATATATTTTTTCCAACAAGAAATAGAGATGTTAGCGAACGAGTCTGAAGTAGCGTTTGCGAATGGTCTGGGCCATATCTCCTGTTCTTTGCCAATTGCTTCTCGTACCATATCACTGCAACCAATTTCAACGAAAAGACGAAACTGTCCTAACAAAATTTCCAAAATATATGTTTTGGATTTTTTTTTCCGAAACGAAATTTTATATTATGGATTTTTTTTATCCATAATGGATTTTTCATTTTTGTTTTCAGATTTTCATTTCCGAAACACAATAATCTCATTTTTGATTTTTTTTTAAAATGTATTATTTTCAATTCCAGATTTTTTTGTCCAAAATAGAATTTTAATTTTTGTTTCCAGATTTTTATTTTTGAAACTCAATAACCAGTTCTGGATTTATTTTTTCAGAATATATTATTTTTAATTTTAGATTTTTATTTCTGGAATAAAGGACATTTTTGGAAATTAAAAAAAATATGTTAGGTGCATGTTAAAAATGATTGGGTGTAGGAAGCATTTATCCTGTTCATTTTGCCATCAACAATGGGCTAAGATTAGGTTTATTATCTATAATTTTTCTTCCTGCACCTCCCTAGTATAAAAAATACCCACCTATTTCTATTATACCATTTTATAATCAATTCAAAATAATATTTTGAAACACTTAATTCGAGACATTTTTATCAAAAAAAGATTTTTATTATCTAATTTAAAATAAACATATTCTAGATCACCTGATCTAAAATTATATCCTACATTCTGATAATTCAATAATTATATAACTTTATTATAATTACATAATTTATAATATTATTCTAAAATAAATAATTTGAAATTATATTTTATATTGTGTAACTTATTTTAGTTTATACAATTTAAAATACTGTTCAAGATTACATAATCCAAAATCATACTTTAAATTAAGTAATTTTAAAATATATTATGTCAAAGATATTTATAGTATGAGTGTAGAAAAAGAGAAAATGGAAGAGGGGAAAGAAATAGAGATATTTATTGTATGAGTTATCACGAGTTACATTTCTTACCTCACATTCTTTTTGCTCATAAGTACTTCATAGTCGTCGTAATGTACGTTAGATTAAATACATACCTGATTAATGAAATACATATTTTATATATATATATATATATATATATATATCTTTTACACGAGACTGTTAACAAATTTATTTCAGTAGAATAAAATTACAAGGGTGTTGTTCTCAGTTAAGGGTTCGTTTCATGCTTCCATTTTCTTTTAATAATTAATAATTTTATTAAGTTAGTAAAATATATTTTTGAAATATTTATATAATTTTTTGAAATGAAAAAATAATGTTATTTTTTTTCAATTTTTTAATAGTTACCATATCAAATGATTTTAAAAAGTAACATGTTTTTCAGCTTGTGAAAGTTAATTTTTCATCTCCTGTACTATAATGTTTATGTAAAATACTTAGCTTAACATTGCTCTTAAAAATTATTGATGGTGTTTGTTTTTAAAAAAGTAAACCAATCAGAAGAAACCCACTTTTCCAATTTAAATTACGGAAAAACTAAGATTTTCTTTTGATAAAGTACAATGATTCTGAGAATTTCATAATAATTGTGTCACTTTCTTAGTGCAAGTGAAAATGTAAAATTCATCCAGACCTACTAAAACGACCCAAACCAGTTTGAAAAGTATTACCACAACGACTGAAAAATTCACCAAACGGATTCATAGAAACGTGAGACTAAAGAAGAAGAAGAAGAAGAAACAACTGATACGTGATCGTTTACTGCGACCCAGTCATTCCCATGTCTTCTCTCTCTCCGAAAGAGGGATAGAACCACCATGCCAGTCCCTCCCAAACCCATCAACACCTTCACCATAACTATCATGCTCACCTTCACCTTTTTCCTCCTCTTCTTCTCCGGCTTCCTCCAATTCCCCTCCGTCTCCTCCTCTTTCCCTCCCATCAGCCGCCCCATCACGCCGCAGGCTGCTGAACCCTTCACTGATCTGGTGGGGGCCTTCAGGAAATGGGACTCGCAAGTGGGTTGCGCACGCTTCAAAGAGAAACCAAACGGGGTGCCCTTAAACCAGTCAAAGGTCGCATCTTTGCAGGAGATTGGGAACTGTGCGGGGTTGAAACTGAACCATGTTAGTGTCTTGGTTAAAGGGTGGACTTGGATTCCTGATAACTTGGATAACTTGTATTCGTGCACTTGTGGGTTGAGCTGCTTGTGGACCAAATCGCCAGTTCTCGCCGACAAGCCTGATGCCTTGCTGTTTGAAACGACCACGCCTCCGGTTCAGGTGGGTTTTTGCTTCTAATGGTTGTTTGGAATGGGTAGGAATGCAAATGGATGTGCTAGTTTTGTTTGCAAAATCGCATTTTGATTGGAAAATGATAATGTATTAAGGACATGAATGGTGTTTTATCTGGGGTAGAGTCATCTGGATGATCATACCCTGCCATTGCTGAGAGTTCGATTTATGATCCCTGCTTTGTGGTTGGCTCTTTTGAAACTTGGTTGTCATTTCTTATTTCAGTTTTCACGACTGGATCAAGATAGGGATAATTTCATATGATCTATCTTGGATTGCTGTTGAAGACTCGATATTGGAGTAGATCTGTGGCATATGGTGTGTTAATATGCTAGCATAGAAGGAGATGTTCACAAATCACGATTGAATTTTCTAGCTTCGCAAGCCCATTGTCACTATTTTTTGGAAAAAACAGCTAAATTGATCTGATTTTTAGAAAGTTATGAGAACATATGGGGAACAGTGGTTCATTCTTATAATAGGAGGAAATGATTATATTACAACTACAACTCATTATGATGTGAAATATAGTGCATTGGTGTTTGGTGTACTAGTGGAAGTCATGGGAAGCTGTCGAAAGGAATAAGGATATTTATGCTTTTCAGCAGATGCCAAAACCATGTTTTAGGACTCCCCCCCCCCATTTTAATCTTTGGTCAATAACTAGAAGGAAATAACATTGCAATTTGAAAGGTTCTTTCCTTAGTTGTGCTTTCGCACCTTGGAAGGCAGATTATTTTACTAAGCCGGTTTGTTTTGGTGTTAGAATATTAAGTCTGGCACTTTCTAATGAAAATCTATGACTGAGAATCTGAGATTAATCAAAACACATTCCAATTATGTTCACTTATTCAAAATTAATTCTATCAAAATCAACTCTATCCTACTTTAAAACAAACAAGCCTAGGCATTTCTGTTATCAGCTTTTCTAAGCAGTGTTATCTGGGAGTATGATGTGGCCTTTGTGTGAAGATTGGGTTAATAGATCTTGAATTTGAGATTTTGTGTGAAGCATCAAAAACTGAGAAGTCCTTTTTTTATTGAACTTAAGCTAGTCGTAGCATATAATAGATATCTGGCAAAATGATTTCATGGCAAGAACTATTTGCTAGGGTAGGATATGACGACATCATTTATTCATCATGATTTCGTGTAGTTGTTCTATAAAGTTTTGTAAATGTTTGCTATGTGTTGGAAATGCATTTTATTTAGGAATGCTGCATAGAGGTAAAAGCAGCTAATAATAGCAAAATAGCTCCTTTTCTTTTAAGCAAAACGGCTACATTTCCATTTTTGTTCCTCTGTGTCTCTACCATTCTTGGGTTAATAATAGGAAGAAGTTCTTCTTGGTTCCTTGCACAACTTAACTAACTGCAACTATAGCTGATGAAAAATTCTTTTGGTGATTATATTTCCCATTTTTCCATTTGGGCTGTGGCTGGGTTCATTTTTCTTCAATATTTTTTAACTGTGAGCCTGGTTTTAATTTATTGTTCTGTTCTGAGGGATCAGATTTAAGTAAGTCAACAATTAAAATGCCTTTTGGTTGGGTTATTTTCAAAGTATTCTAATTCATGAAACGTGATCCTTCCGTCTCAAAATACAAAATATAACCAAAACACAATAAACACGAAACCAGGCGTAATTTATTTGGTGGTATGAATGTGATGTGATAATATCTACACTGCCATATATATATGAAGTCATGTATTCCTTTGAGGTTTAGGTGTTTTAAAATCTGGTTAAGACATGCTTACAGTTTCAACTATCTTTTCTGAGTTCATTAGCTTGTTACAATCATCTTTGTAGAAGATTTTAGTAAGCACTTTTTTAAGCGGTTTAAAATCACACCAGGAAACCATCTCCTTACTTTTGTAGTGAAGGGTGCTTCTATTGTCTACCGTTTCTTGCTCAAATGCTTCTCGTTCGTGGTTGTCTTGCATGGTTTTTAGGATTTTTTTGGCTGAGATAACATAGACTTGGATATTGCATATTGCTCACATTGTTACGGTTTCTTTTTTATTTCAGAGACGCATGGGAGAACCACTTCGTGTATATATGGATCTTGAAGCTGGCCGACATAGATCAGGTGGAGAGGATATATATATTAGTTATCATGCTGAGGATGATGTACAATCAACCTATGCTGGTGCACTCTTTCACAGTGGTCGAAACTATCATGTCTCCAGTGATAAAAACAGAGTAAGTAATTGATCAAGAATATATTATTCAATCACAGATAATAAAAGATGGATTCACAGCAACATAACCCCATTTATCATTTGTAGGATATACTTGTTTATTGGTCTTCATCACGGTGTCTTTCTCAAAGGAATGAACTTGCCAAGAAACTCCTGAGCTTACTGCCTCATCATTCATTTGGCAAGTGCCTAAATAATGTTGGTGGTCTAGACGCAGCTCTTTCGCTTTATCCCGAATGCGCAAATGATGTCAATGTTACCCCAAAATGGTGGGATCATTTACATTGTGCCATGTCTCACTACAAGTTTGTTCTTGCCATTGAGAACACTTTTACAGAGAGTTATGTAACAGAGAAGTTATTCTATGCCTTGGACTCTGGTGCAGTTCCAATCTACTTTGGTGCACCAAATGTCATGGATTTCGTTCCTCCACATTCAATCATAGATGGAAGAAAATTCAACTCATTGCAAGAGTTGGCCTCGTATGTGAAGGCAGTTGCTAACGACCCAGTAGCCTATGCAGAATACCATGCATGGAGAAGGTGTGGTGTGCTGGGAAACTATGGAAAAACCCGAGCCATGAGCCTTGACACATTGCCATGCCGATTGTGTGAGGTTGTTAGCAGAAGAGGTGGAAGAAATGCAAGAAGATAGGTTAAGTTTTTGGCTCTGCTTGAGAGAAATAGATGCATTGGATTTAGGCTTGCGACCTGTATAGAGGCACATTGCTTGTTTCTCTTAGCTAAGTAACATTTGAACTGTAAAGGAAACAAAATCAGAAAGGCTTAGCACACATGATGATGAAAAATAGTATGAATCATATTCCATTTGTTTTATTTTTTTATTTTCCCTCCCCCTTTTCTCAGATAGAAAGTGGTTGATGCCACCACCTAGCTTACACTACAGTGAAGTGTTTTTGTTAATGTATACTTTTTTTGAAAGTCTTGCATGTGAACTTGCCATGGCAATTCATGCAATACCACTTCTTGCCACAGCCTCTCGCACAAATGTATACAAATGCCATTGGGATATATAAAATAAAATGCATTTTTCTTTAAAATGGAATTTACCAAAAGGTATTTTTTAAATAACCTTATAATAATATAAAAATATACTTCAACAGGATAAACAATTTTGTTTTAAAAAGAAAAAAATAAGAACCTTTTTAAATTAATTTTAGAAAAGAAAAAAAAATAGAGAGAGAGAGAGGGAATGGGAGGAGGTGACGTGGAATGAGTGACATGGCAATGAAGATAGTTGAAAAAGTGGTGAAGAACCCAGCCGAACGCATGCCATAATATGATGAGACTGGGAAGCGAATGAGAAGTGGTTTGAGAGTATTTAAACACAAGACAACCCATTTTTGATGAGAGTGTCTTTGAAAAGTGCTGCAAGGCTTCTTGTGGCGCATCCCGTTTCCAATTTGAGTGTGAGGAATTTTTCAATCTCACAGTCTCACACATTAACACCAACCCTTTTTCTTCCTCTCCACTCTCACCGTCCCGCCAAAACCCTCGTTCGAATCGCCACGCCGTCGTTTCGGAGTTGCGGTTGCGCACCAATGTCTACGTTTCAGGTCCGTGACAGAATCGACCTCTCAGACATCGAGAGAAGCATCTTCGATAGGCTTCTCGCCACTCTTCGCCACTTTCACCTCGAAACTCAGCTCCGAGTCGCCGGTGGCTGGGTTCGCGACAAGGTCACACTCCATTAATTTTTAGCCCTATTTCCTTCCTTGTTATTCTTCTTGTCCTCTTTTGATTGGTTCTGTTCTGCAGCTTCTGGGAAAAGAGTGCTATGACATCGATATCGCTCTGGACAATATGATGGGAACTGAGTTTGTGGATAAGGTTAGGGAGTACTTGTTGACCATCGGCGAAGATGCACAGGGAGTTTGTGTCATCGAGAGGTTTTTTTTTTTTTGTTTCTTTTTCTTTTGTGTTCTCTTTACAGGTCTTGTTGCTGGACTAGGTTGTGATTGTCAAACAGGCCATACTAACTTACTGCCGTAAAATACCTAATGGGAAACTACATGTTCGATATTCGTTACTAAGAATTATACGGATGAATTGTGAACTGAATTAAAGTAATGATGTGTTTAGATATAGTATTAGATTATTGAGGTCTAACTCGAAGAAATCACAGCACGGTTTTCACTTTTTGTTTTTTCCAAACTTGTTCGCACTATTCATAATTTATTAAGCAAGTCTTTGTAACTGAAAGTTGAATTTAATATTAGATTTTTAATTTGATAAGTATGGAGGATGTGTTTAACTGGAGTACGAGTCAGGAAGTAAGTTTACACATTTTTGTCACTGGTATTAACGATCTGGAAAATGTTCAAGTTTGAAAATATATATAATAAGCTGTTTACTTTTGGTTGATTTTTTTTTATTTTTTACTTTTTTCTGTAAAGCTTTAATTGTTATCCTTTCTTTTTGCAGCAATCCTGACCAGTCCAAACATTTGGAAACAGCCAGGATGCGTTTGTTTGATATGTGGATTGATTTTGTTAACCTACGGAGTGAAGAGTACACTGAGAATAGTCGCATTCCTTCTAAGGTATATTATTGCCCAGTCTTTTGTTTCGATACAAATTTATCTATTCTGCTGTGGTTGCATATTTGCATTTTTTTTTTGTTTTCTTCTAAATTTCTTTATTAGTTTTTTTGGTTCAGTTTGGTCATTTAAAACATACATTCTTCCATTTTCTTCTTAGTTGGAATCACATACGTGCATTCTCATAATTAGTTAAATGCTTTAAAAAGAAGAAAAATTATTGTTGTTTTGGTTCAATGCATCTATACGTTGCTCTTTTATTGATATTTTAGCTAATTTTATGCTAAGATGAAACATTTATTTGCCATTTGGAGTTTTTGGCTGCCCTTTCCATATCCTTGTCAAATTCAACAGAATAAATAATGCTTCATGTCTAACAGCAAAGATTTGGAACAGCAGAAGAGGATGCATATAGGAGAGATTTAACAATTAACAGGTATGTACTATTTTAATGAAACCTATCATTGGATATAACAGAAAGAAGTACAAAACTGGGAGAAATTAAAAAAAAAATCTGCTTAACATTTGAGCATTCATGGTGTGTGGAATGATACATAATAATTATGCTGGTTAACTTTCTTTTATCTATATGCTGGTTTGAGTTTTCTTCTCCTTTTGTACTCATTATACAAGATAGTTCCATAAATTGATTCAGTTGTGCATGGCAGCTTATTCTACAATATCAACACTGACTCGGTTGAAGATTTCACTAAGAGAGGTTAGAATGGATCTTTACTGAACAAGGATTCTGTGAGCTACTTGTTTGTCCATCTAATAATCTGTTTGGCACTTTTCAGGGATCCTAGATCTTAAGTCTGGAAAGATTGTGACACCTTTACCTCCAAAGGCCACATTTCTTGATGATCCATTACGAGTTCTTCGAGCCATTAGATTTGGTATTTTCTAATCTTCATGATCAATTTATTTTTGTATATCCTCTGAATCTTTTTTTCCCTTGCTTTTTTTGAAGTTAGAACTTGTTCTCCTGTTATATTGAAGAGACATTTTTATTATTTCTAGGTGCTAGATTTGAATTCACCCTAGATGAAGATCTGAAAGTAGCTGCTGCATGTGATGATGTGAAAGATGCTCTGGCTGCTAAAATTAGCAGAGAGCGTATTGGAACAGAGGTATGTTCTAACTCTTCTATTACTCTAGTGTAGTTACGTGCCTTAATGTTATTTTAAAATCTGGAATGCTATTGGTGCCTCTTATTACAAGAATGTACTTGTGCTTTTTCTTCAGCATTGAAAATCTTGTGCTATCTCTCTGTTTGTAGATTGATCTTATGATATCTGGAAATCAGCCTGTCAAAGCAATGACTTATATTTGTGATCTGACACTATTTTGGATTGTATTCAGTCTTCCTCCTGAATTCGAACCTGCTATTTCAGATGGATGTGAAAGGTATTGTTTGTAGATAGATTAAAAAAATTGTTTCTTTGTGGGTTGAAAGTGCGTAATGATTGCAAATCCATTAATACTGAGTATTTTATTTGCATCTTCTGTACAGAGTAGGAATTAGCTGGATATTATTGCCTCTTTGTCAGAAAACAAAGAAGCAGTTAATAGAAAGATAAAAAAAAGATTGATATTTGTGATGAATTTCACATTTGAAACAGTATACCTTTTGAGATGTGCACAAGTGTATGTGTATCTACTGTTATGCATGTACGGAAGGCATAATTATTTTTCTTTTTTCTGTCAACTAGTTATTGAATCCTCATATATAATATGGATATTTCTATTTAGCCAACATATATAGGAAGTCTTGAGCAAACCTCACTTCATGAGATAGCTGTTGAGGTTGAGACGCTAAAGATGTTACAAGAGTTTATCATAAATTTAATATTGGGCCACTCATTTGTCCAAGTAAAAAAGCTACTCACCTATAGATATGGCTGGCTAAAAATAAAGCTTTTTAAGGCTCGGGTAATCCTCACCTCATGAGCTAGCTTTTGGAGGTTTGAGTTCAGTCCAGTGCAAATTCAAGATCTTTCATCCATGCTGTAAGAATATTATGATTTTTAGGTTAGAAACCTTATTTAGCTTAGCTGGTAACGGCAATATACAGCTAATAGTTGACCTGATTATTTGTATGAAGTGAGTGACTCTGGGTATATCCTGTATTATATATACCTTATATCAATCTGGTATTTTTGAGAACCTACTTACTCTCATTTCTTACTTCTCTATGTAAACCTTGTCATTATGCTTAATTTTTATTTTTTACTATTCTCTTGCATGATATTTCGTGGGTCATGCTGATCAATTATTTTATAAATTTTTTCCAGGCTTTGCATTTCTTGCTTGCAAACCGCTTGGAACCTTATTCATTTACTTGGAGAGTCAACTTTTACTGTAAGTAATAAATGGAAGATTAATTTTTGCCATGTATTCTTTTGTTCTTTTTATTCTTTTCTAGTAGGAGTTGCATGACTACTCCTGTATCACTTTATGTTTGTTTAGCAGTGTACTACCTCTAGACTCAAATATAAGCAAATTTAATTATTTTCAGATTCATTAAGAATAAAAGGTGAGTTAATTTAATATTTTTGTTTTATACAATAGAGGTGCTTTTCTAACTTTTCTAAATTACCCTCATTTGTATTTATTTAGTTGGATGTTTTGATTTCAAGGTAACGGTATTTTTTAATAGTAGTATTAAATATGCTTTGGGAATTTAAATTTGTTTATATTTAAGTCTACCAAACATTTGCTTATGAGTCTAGGGGATGTATCTTATGTGCTGATACACATTTTCTCTATGTATTTTAGGCTGAACAAAAAAGGTTAGCACTTTGTGCTGCTTTGTTTCTACCTCTTAGAAATACCACTTACAAAGAAAAGAAAGCAAAGAAGGTATATAAACAAGACTTTTTCTACATGCTAGTACTATCTGTGATTTGTCAACATTAAGCGGCAAGTAACTATGAGCTCTGGGATTTGAATTTAGTAGTTTAAACATCTAGCACAATATCTTGTTGTTTTGTGAAGGAGTTATTTGTATGCCAGTTATCAAAGGTTAATGGAGGAGTTATTTGTATGCCATCTGTTCTAGCTTCCCAACAGTTGGCAGACATTCTAACCAGTTGAATGTTTTACCCTAATTCTGAATTTCTTGTAAGCAAATTGGACGTGTTGGATATTTTGAGGGGAGGTTGTGGAAGTTGTTAGGGATATTTCAGATTAATGAATCCTATAACCCTTACAATAGCGATCTCATTCTTGTCTTTTCTGTTTAGTTTTTCCTGATGTATCTATCTTTTTTTTTGTTTAATTTGAATTGTAAACTGACTGGTTTGAAAATCCCTAACCAACTCTGCATATAAATCTCAATCTCTGTAAATCTGAATGAATATGAAATAAAGTTATCTTTCTTCTTCTAAACTAGAAAATAAGACAATATTGTCTTAGTACCTGCATTGCAGATTGCAGGCATTTCTAGTTTGAAAAAAGCATTTAAAAATAATTATTTGAGTGGAGCTTAGCCAGTCAAGCCTTTATCTAAAAGTTAGTTACTGTGTTCATCAATTTGGACAATTGTCTTGCGCTCGTATCAATTCCTCCTCTCCTTGAGATGGAGACTAATATATTTGCTGCATCTGATCATTGTACCATGTGTCTATTCATTCTATTATATTTCAAATAAAATGTTGCTTCAATAGCCTTATATTGGATTCTAAATTATAGATTCCTGTTGTCAATCATATTATCCGGGAGTCACTTAAACGGAAAGCTAAGGATGCAGAAACGGTCAGTTTTCTTTCTTTTTAGCCTTCTTAAGATCCAAAGGATGTATAATAACTTTTATAATGTTACTTATTTTTTGTATTATTGACTCTTGTTGATAATTTGTATTGATATTTGCATTTGTTCCTCAAAATCTAGGTGCTTAGCTTACACCAAGCATCACATAAATTCTTGTCGTTGTTCCCTTGTCTTGCATCTGATGAAGATGTCCAAGTTGTGGATCATGATTGGATGGGAGACTTGGTTGATGTCCCTGTCTATTCTAGAGTCAGGGTACTGACAGGTATAGTTTTCTTGCTTTGCCACCAAGGTTTTGCATTTGCAGTGTGCTGTTTTTGGATTGTTAAAAATCTAATATAGAACCTTTTATGGACCTTCACCGAACAGCTTAAGCTTTTTGGAATCGTTTGTTCATGGCATGACATGGTAATCACAGTGAGCCTCTATGACCAAATGGTCTAGATTTTAATCTCTGTTTCCCATTCTTCTAATAAAAAGGTTAAATTCCAGAGCATGGCAGCCAGGCCTGGGCATTGTCCATGTCCCAAGCTCAAATGGCTTTTTAGTAAAGGGACATGCTAAACATTAATATAGTAGATTAAGTTTTTTGGCATAGTTGTTTAATGACAAATATCTATTGTTGACCTTAATCTTCATTTATAGTCATTTCATGTTGACATGCTGTAGACAGTAGTTTTTTATGTTTCCGGATGTTGCAGTTTCAATTGTACTATTGGATTTGTAGTAGAAAGTAACTAAAGCCTACAGCCCATATTTCCTTATATTTCTTTTGCAGTCATACTTTACCTTTTAAGAAGACATCAAAAGTTTTTAAGCACTTCACTAGATTGTGTCAATAAAAGAAAGAAACAGAAGTTTAGGGTTTTCCTTGAAATATGATGGCTGAATTCAATATTGTGATACTGCATTGTGTGTGATTTTTGCCTGCTCTTCCATATGCTTGTATAGGAAGTTAATGCTAAGCTATTGTGCATTATGAATTGTATCTGTTATGGCTGAGCTTTTTATATTTTTTTCATTTAGGGTTTCTCTTGAGAGAGCTTAAAGATTTTTGGCGAGTTGCACTGTTGATATCCACTATACTACATCCTATTGACATTGAAGATGGACCCTCGCTGCTGGACAAAAGAAGAGACCTGTTTAATACTGTGGAGAATTCTATAACCAAACTGGGTGAGCCTAGTGTCTCAGTTGTCTATTTTGTGATGTCTTAACTTTTAGTTTCAGTACCTTCTTGTTTTTGTGCTTTATATCTTTTTAAGAAGGCAAATACTTGTTTGTCAACTATATTCACATACAAATTATCCTGTCCTTGTAGAGCAGTTGAATTCTATTTCTTTTTGTATTATATCTGAACTTGTCAATGTGTTCCTTTGATCTGAATAATTGAATGTTCATCTGGGTAATCATCCTTTTCTTATTTTTCCTTTGGATTTGGAATTTGGAAGTTTTCTTCTAGTATAGGAAAACTTTGCACTTGCCCCTGATGCTGCAAGCCTGCGGCTGTTTTAAGTGACTGTCTGTTTCAATGAGAATGACAATGAAACTATATTGTGGTACAAAGTATAGTTTACACTAGAAAATTATAAACAAAAAACAGCTAGGGTAATAGGGAAAAAAGACATGATTGTTTGCTTATCATGTGGCACAAAAGCGTGTTTGACTAGAGGTGTGTTTATTTTGTATGCTGCTGGCGCCACTCAAGTAGTTTGCTATGCCTCAAATTACATTTTTTAACTAACACGTTTTCGTGGATAGCAGGCCTTGAGAAGGTATGGGACGTCAAACAATTGATCAATGGCAAAGATGTTATGAATACCTTAGAGCTTAAAGGAGGACCTCTTGTAAAGGAGTGGGTAAGTCCAATACTTTGTTTGGCTTATAATGCATTTTCACTCGCTGCCTTGAAATTTGAGATTTTCATTTTCACTTGCAGCTGGATAAAGCAATGGCTTGGCAACTTGCCCATCCATCTGGAACTGCAGAGGATTGCATTGAATGGTTGAGAGAAACAAATTCTAAGCGTGTTAAGTTGCAGTGAGGTTGATTGCCATATCGATTGTATATTCCCTCTCATTTTTTGGATTGAGAGAACCTGCGTTGGATGAAGGAAACTTACCCAGCTGGCTGTGACTTGAGATGATACCGGGAATGCTTCAAACATTCTTTGCTTGAAGTTGCTCAGACACTCGCAACTTTTATAAAGCCTGAAGCAGTTCCTACTGACTTTAGGATGTAAATTTACACCCTGGTAAAATATAATTATTTATTTATTGCTAATTGTGCTAGAATGGGTGAAAATCTCATAGCCTTGTTTTGGTATCTTGTTCAATGGTATTTATATTCCTATTAGGAGTCAAGTAACCATTGTATCGTGATAGTAATAAAACGACATCAGTACCGTAGCCCCAAAGGTTACATTTTGGATGAAATTACTTTGGGTGGTGGATGCATATTGATGGCACTACCGGAGGGATGAGTGGAAGGAAAAGTTATTTCGTTTTTTTATTTATAAAAGTTATAAAAAACAGGAATGACACATAAACAATGGATATTGCTTCTCTTGTTTGTTTAATATTGATTTCCTTCTCTTCCAATATGGACTTTATATTATATAACAATAACAATTCTTTCGCTTACTATTTTGTATTTGCAAATTTCATCCTAATCTGTTGAAATGAATATTGTTTATTTCAATTAATTCTGTTCACTCTTTTCAGATAATAATATAATGAAATAATTCTCGTGTACTATTGTTAAATATTTAAATAATTTTATTCTATTTCACTTATTCTCCAGGTCTTGCAGATTAAAATTATATTTCACTTATTTATATAACTTGTGTCTACATCTTTGTAAATTTATATAAATACAAATTTATGAATCTTTGTAAACTTATATAAATACAAATTTATGGATCTAGATTATTTAATTAGTGAACTAAGAGTTATTATTCATTTATTTTAATTTGGCTGCCTAACTTCTTAAAATAGTTATTTTAAAACTCTTTGACTGAATTTTATTTTCAATAATAAGATTTTCAAATCAAAGGCCTTATACATATAGTTCAAAATTATGATACTTTTATTGAAAAAAGGCTAATGTAAATTGGGTTCTCGTTAACATTTTGGATCCAAATTCTTCCACTTTACTAGGGTAATTGCATTTTGCACCCTCATATATTCATGTTGCTTCTCTATAAAGATTTACTTTTCAATTTTATCATATAAGAATATGTATTTTAGAATATACAATCTGAAATGTGTATTTTGTATTTCAGAATGCATATATATTTTAGATTGTACTTTATTGACTATAAATTTTTAAAATTTTTATTTATGTTTTAAGGTTTTTATTAAGACAATATGATTTTTTTAACCTAAATAAATTTTATTACAAAACTTATATATTTTTAATGCAGAATTGTTTTTTATTAATAATAAAAATATTTTCATAAGTTAAATAATTACAATATTCTTGTAAATTAAGGACAATATTTCTATAAATTAAAGTTAATGTACAATATAATTTGAAACTTAAGATAACAAAAAATCTAAGTACATAAGAGAAGTATCTAGGTACTATGTTCTGGTCACGTTGCAAATAACATGTGGATGTTTATTGTAGACGATCCTCTTATTTGTGATGTCATGGGCCAACTATAGTGCATTTTAGATTCTCTCACATGTTGAAGTATCTTCGTAAACATGCATACTGTTAATCATGTGTTACTGGATGTTGGCAATCATCCTGAATATGTCCTGCATTTAGTGAATTGACATGAGTTACTGAATATATTGAAATAAATAATCATGAAAAATAAAGATATATAAAAAGCTAAATTACTCATTCTAACGCAAGTCATGTCTTAAGACTTGTTGCAATTTGAAGAATACAATATTCATGTATTTAATTGGACATAAATCTAAGTGGTTTAGATAATGTATATTATTTACTTGCAAAAGCATGACATAACTATCCAATTGTTTTTTGTGCACAAAGTATACATTTCTTGACTGGTGAGACATGTGGATGAGTGTAGCAGCACCCCATGAGTACCCATCACACATGCACAAATTACTAAACACCTACAAGTATGACATATTAATAGATGTTGCACTTTATGAAGATTGGACATCTCACAAGATGCAACAAATAAACTCAAGCTCCAAACCCCACCTTTGGTCGACGTAACATTTTTCATAGACCTTTCACTGCCAACTAAGCCTGACATGTGCACCACGATGCCTCAACTATGTTGTCACATCACCCAAATCCACTCTAAGAAGCTTTACCAACAATGTATGATGTGAAATCTAACGTTACATATCCACAAAATTGTTCCATGGGATATATAGCAACACAGACACATCATCTAACATGATGGTCATCTAACCAATGAGAAGGTGAAAAGTGTTGGTGTCCCGATGTCACTTTTTCATAAAGGTTGATATGAGACCCTTATCAACAGTCTCGTAATTGATGTTTTACTAATACAATAATCCAGAGTTAAACACGACAACCTTGATCTATGGTTGAGGGATCCCAAGTTTACTTAACTTGTGTCCATGTGATGCCAACTTTAATTCCTCTCAGTCCTAAAATAAATATATCAATGTTTATAACTATAAAAAATAATAAATAAGCAAACATAATGTCATTAATTGAAGGTTTTATTTCTTATGTCAATCTCCCACAGTCTTAATGCGTGTCAGAAGGTCTGTCAGGGAATCCTTGTTGCTTATCATGTCTTCCTGTAGTTTCATGCAAGACATCACCACTAATGTCAATGAAAACTTCTTTCTGAGCTCTTCTATGAACCTATGTTATTGGTCTCTATCGCCTTAAGATGTATCACTTCTAGTTCTATACATAATTGCCAAAATTTCTTTATTAATAAACTATTTTTTTTTAAAAAAGATAATTTGAATTTACAATCCATATTAAAGGATATGGATACAAGAGTTATAGAAGGATGTTAAATATTAATTGTGTCTTTTCTAATTCTTAGTTGTTTCTCTTTATAAAGGTAAATGACCTTTATTTTGTCTGTGTATGTTATGATTCTAGTATTTATTGATTGATTCTTTCTCTCTTTAACTAGACCTAGAATGAATCTACTGCTTGTATATATTCAGAATATTTGTTTTGATTTTAATGGAATAATAGAAGAATTCTCATATCTTTTGTTTTTCTTTTAGTCTTTTGTTCATCTCTGTTCTCTTTTGTTCATCTCTGTTCTCTTTTGTTCATCTCTGTTCTATTAAATAATATGCTATCATAGCTCTGGTTGCTACATTGACCCCTCATAAGATCTTTGTTCACCTTAACATGTTAGTTCATCAGATAATCCATCCTTGAATAGAGTTTGCTCTCTGTTACACAACAAGATAGGCAAATTTTTGGTGATCAATCCAAGACAATGATTCCTACTAGCAAAGGAGGTTATAAAAACAATGCTACAATCTATGACAAAGGTGGTGGATACGAAATAGGAAGCTATGGAAGAGGATATACTTCCAAAATTTGCAGTCATTGTGGAAAGACAAAATAAAGGTCATTCACCTCTATAAAGAGAAACAACTAAGAATTAAAAAAGACATAATTAATATTAGCATCCTTCTATAACTCTTTAATCCATATCCTTTAATAATCCTTAATGCCTTTTCAGATCCAAAACTGCATTGAAGAATGTACAATCCTGAATGCTTGAATACAACCCATAATGCATAATCTAAAATGTACTTTTTGATGGGAAAAAACGCACGCGGAAGCAACACACAATCACAAATCAACTGCAGAAAATAAACAACACAAGACTTAACATGGTTTGGTCGAATCTGCAACCTACGTCCACAGGCAACTAATTAGGTTTACATTCTGTTTGTTACAATTTTATTACAAGCACAAAGATCTCTTAAATAGAGATTATAGAGGGGACACAATAATTAAGCTCACTCACTAAAACATTGTGTCTAGTCAGCCAAACCCAATTGGTCCTGACTGCACACTCAACACTTTTGAATCTGTAAATGTGTTCTAGAATGTCCATTTCATAATATATAAGATATTTCAGATTGAACATTCTGGAATGCATCTCCAAATCTAAATATGTATTATGTTTTGGATTGTGCAATCCAAAATGTCTTAATACATTATGGAATTTATATTCTATTTCTAGACACAAAAATACATTATTAGAATGTACAAAAAAATTTAAAACTGGTTCTAAATTGTGTAATTCAAAACCTTCTGAGATCGGATCATCCACTATCAGTGAACATATAGAGATTCACAAAAGTCAACATTTTCAAGTGACATGACGAAAATCAACATTGTTTCAAGGACTCTCAAGCATGAACGACATATAAAACAAGAGTGAGGCAAGGAAGATGAAGTTAAGAAGAAAATAAATAAGATTGTTTTTTATAAAATATGTATTATTTCATTAAACATTTTTCTTTCTTTCACCTTTTATAAAATTCAAATAAGACAATTTTTTTTATTCTTCTCTCTTTTATTTTCTTCCATATCAAATAATTTTAAAAAAAATCTTCTTACTTTTCTTTTCCTTGTTTTATTTTTTTTCTAAACCAAAATATCCTTATTTTACCTACATAATCCTTGTTAAAGAACAATAGGTTGGGTTTGATCTTTCGAAAATTTATGATATTACAAGTGAAGTAATTTTATATTGGTCCAATCTAATTTAATACGTCCCCTTTTACACGACGGTATTTTCTTTATATACGAATCAAGGAAAATGTGTGGAAGTATATTAAACCTTACATTTAGAAAAAAAAGTAACCAACAACAAATTTTCTTGACTTGAACTAATATATTTTGCATACTTTCTATCAAGATAATTTTATTTTATAAAAAATATTTATTATAAAACACTTGTTAATTTTAATTTATTTATCATTTGTATAACTTACTTTGTACACACAATATCTAAATTTAATAGAAATTCGGAGTGAGTTTACTTTAGTCACGTCTCATGTACCGAACCAGCCATGGTAAGGTCATATTTTGAATAGTAAAGTGAAATTAAGTTTAAGTTTTGATCCAATCCCATTATGTGATCCGATCTGATCCGTGAGAAATGAAAATTAAGCATGCAAAGTAGGAAATAGTTGTTAGAAAGTTGAAAGGCGGAGAACAGAGTTGGAAGTGTTGTGTTGGGTCGTGTCGTGTTGGGATCCGACACAAACAAACGAGAGAACATGAGGATGAGGGTTTCGGTTGTTTTAAGTGTTGTGTTGTTGATCCAGTTTTGGCCTGGTGAAGCTGAGACATTTTCGGTCGATGGAAGGGTTTTGATTTTGGACGAGTCCAACTTCGATTCCGCCATAGCCTCCTTTGATAACATCTTGGTTGACTTTTACGCTCCCTGGTGTGGTCACTGCAAGCGTCTTGCTCCCGAGGTGGGTGCCCACTATACTTCTTTCATGGGTCTCTTCAAGTTTTCCTTTTGATTTCAAACTCTTTCATAATTCTCTTTTTATTTCCCTTTGCTTGACAATATAGTATGTAATGTATTTATGGAAGCATAGGACACTCTTTGATGTACTGTTTCTAACACACTGCTATTGGTTGAAATCTATCTGAAATTGCAAAGTTTTGTGGGTTTCACTCCTTATTTAATAAGTGGGAATGAACTTCAGTCATGATTTTGTAGTTTCTAGTGTGTTGTTAGGGCTCCTCGTTTTGATATTGATGGACAGTACATCTCAAGCATGTTGCTCATTTTTTTTTCTTTAGTGGTTTGTTCGACGAGTGTTGGTTTTAAATGTTGCAGCAGCGCTGCTTGTTTCTATTATGTGTGAACTTTGTCAAGATCTCTGAGATAGAAATTGACTTGTGATGTGAGTTTTATACTATATTGCCCTTCATGTTTAGTTTTGCTTGACGAGAGATTGACGAGTGTCATTTTATGTTTTATTTATTTGTGAGGATAATGCCTCACCTAGTGGGATGAGTCTTGTTGTTGTTGTCTTGTTGCTTGTGTGATATAATAGCTGTGGTTTTCTCCCTTGCAGTTAGATGCAGCTGCGCCTGTACTTGCAACCTTGAACAAACCCATAGTCATTGCAAAAGTTGATGCAGACAAGCATACCCGCCTTGGAAAAAAATATGATGTCAGGTATGTTTCTGCGGCCCAAGAGTTATATGGCTTGATGGAGCTGACTTTGTTTCTCAATAACTATGACATATAAGTGTTACTTTTTGGTTCAGCAATTGAGGAGACAAATGCTTGTATGTCATGAATGAACTCACAATACTTCTATTCTGTTTCGTAGTGCATATCCAACCATTTTGCTGTTTAATCATGGCATCCCTACAGAATACCGTGGACCAAGGAAGGCAGATTTACTCGTTAGATATCTGAAGAAGTTTGCTGCTTCTGATGTTTCCATTCTGGATTCAGATTCTGCTGTGAATACGTTCGTTGCAGAAGCTGGCACTTTTTTCCCGGTTTTTATAGGTTTTGGTTTGAACAACACACTAATAGAAAAGTTTGGCATAAAGTACAAGAAACAGGCATGGTTTTCTGTGGCAAAGGATTTTTCAGAGGATCTCATGGTATTGTATGACTTTGATAAGATTCCTGCATTGGTTTCCCTGAATCCACAGTACAGTGAGCGGAACACATTCTATGGACCCTTTGAAGGTTGGTTGATATTTGATAATTGAGGTTATCGTATATAGTTATTTTATGTGCTACTTAGTCCATCTTCACTTCTCCTAAAGATTCTTGCCTTTGAGTTGAATTTGACACATCCAAGAATATGTGCTGCTTTGATAGTGAAATGTTTGTTCGTTTACATTTTTAATAAACATAGATAACGGTAGTTGATTTGTTTGTTCTACTATTTTCTCTAAGTAGGGCTTTTTAGACTTCACACACTGTTGAACACAGCTTGTCTTGGTAAAAATTCTTGATGGACCGAGACCTGTTAGTATATGTCACAGGTTAATTTTCCTAAAGGCTGAAGCGGCTTGGTAGAGAATCTAGAATGATTTTTATATACCTTAGTATCTAATACACCTCTTCATACAAGATCCCTTTGGGCTTAAAGCATGGATAATGCAAATCCTCATTTTATCTTGTGCTTGTGCTGAAGTTTTTACTTCAGTCTGAAGAGTCAAGAATGGTGTTGTCATGGATCAAACTCTAACTACTTGGTCAAAGAGGAACTGCCTTCCTGTCAAAGACCAACTCTCGTAATGCTAAAGCTGCTACATGGAGTCCCAATAGTGATGTTTAAACACTATATTTTGTGATTGTGCTGACTTCACTTGATTATTTGTCACACCTTATTTAGATATTGGGATTTGGTGAGTGTCTCTATAGAATAAAAATTCATTAGTCTAGTATTTATAATCATCCATAGCAAGTCCATTGTGCCTAATTAGTTGTAGTTAATTATTAAGTACTCCCTCAGTCCTTATTCAGAATACATTTTCAAGTAATTCACGACCTTTAAGAAAATTGGTTAATTTAGTTATTTACATTAAATTTACTCATAATATTTTTAAATTAATAATCATTTTCTGTCCTCTTAAATATTTCTCACCTAATTCATAAATATTGAGAGAGAATAATGATTTTTGGGTACCCATTTTCTCCAACCCTATTAACAGGGATAAAGAGTTTGTCTCATTAATTTCCAGCATTTATTATTGTTAATTAATTGATGGTACTTTAGGGAAAAATATTTAATGAAACAGGCAATTAGTAAAGGGTCTTAAAGAAAGGGTCTTGTGTATAGGAACGGAGGAAGTACTTGATCTGATACCCACGAGTGACAATTTAGCCCCAAGTCGCACTGTTTCTTTCTGAAGGGTCAGGTTTGTTTCCCCGTGGATACAGAACTTGTAGTCATTAAATAATCTTTTATCACATTTTAAGATATTTTGGAAGCTTTGGAGTAATTATTTTGCTACCTTTGGGTCTGTTTGGCTATTTGGAATTTGGAGTGCTTAGCAGCACTATCCAGGTTCTGGAGGCATAAAAATTTGTATATATCTATGGAACTAAGCTCTGCTTTTTGTCAGAATTGCTTATGTAAAAGAGTTAACTTATCCTTTGTATCACCTATCTACATCTATGTGTAGATCATCATTTTTTTTTATTTCACTACTGATGTAAGTTTCCTTATAAATGAATGAATCGGCTAAGAGAGAATTGAACTCTAAGACATTTTTCGTATTTCCCAGTCTCTAGTGTTTTAAGATGTTTGCATTTTACTTGAGTGGAATGATAATAAAAGTTGATGCTGTGTCTTCATCTTTCCAATTTTTGTGGGATAAGGTAACTTTTATGGCATCCTTTTGTATTTCTGCCTTTGGTTTCTTTGTCTAGACCGTGAATAAAATAAGGTATGAAGAAATTACCAAGAAAATTTGACTGAAGTTGAAATCTAAGCTTAACACAGTGATTTCATTTGAGAGTTTTTTTTTTTTTTATTCTTGGTAAGAATTGAAGTTTGAACTCAAACACTTCAGTGATTTTTTTTTTTTTAAATATATCTGAGCTTAAATGTTAGCTATTAATCCAGAATGCCTTTCGTGTGGGTGTGACTAGAAGTTACTATGATGTCCAAAGTTCGTAGCACTTCTTTGATTAAATGTCATAGTTTTATTTTTTTCTTCTCCCGCATTGTTCTATGCTGGAATGTTTTTGTTTTTGTTTGTATACTCTTTAAATGTTTAAAGTTTAATATAGCATTGTAGGAATCATTTGATGAATAATGTTTGTTTTCATAAAGCAGATGAATTTTTGGAAGATTTTGTTAGACAAAACCTGATTCCTTTGGTTGTGCCTGTATCCTACGAAACACTTAAGTTGGTGAAAGCAGATGGTAGGAAAATAGTTTTGACAATTGTTGAGGATGAAGATGAAGAAAGATCAAGAGAACTGACTAAGTTATTGAAGGCTGCTGCATCTGCTAATCGTGACTTAGTATTTGGTTATGTTGGAGTCAAACAGATGGAAGAATTTGCTGAAAATTTTGATATTAGTACCAAACTACCAAAAATGGTCGTTTGGGATAAAAGTGATGATTACCTTTCGGTAAGTCTATGGTCTTTACTTTTAAAAGTTATTTTAGTACATCCAAATTCTAATTCTCTAAATGATGTGTAGTTTGGACCCTCGTTGTCTTGTACTCTTATTTACATGCCTAGTTTTAAGTTTGTCTTCACGTGCTGATACTACTCTTCTCTTGCATGTTTATTCTTTTAGCAATTTGAACCTATATTTATATACTTGTGTATTTTCAAGATGAGTTCTGAAGCTGGAGAAAACTCCTATTCTGACATTGAATCTAAAATAGAAGTGTGCATTGAGATTCCCTGGTGTTAAATACCTGGAACTTAATATCCCAATGTTAATTTCCTTAAAATTTATTTCATTTATAACTGGGATACACTAGAATAAGATTATGGGTTGCCTCTTGTCATGTGTTACACATTCCTACTAACCCAACATTTCAAAATTAGTGTCCTAAAAATATGGGGTGTCTTGCTTTTTTGGTGAGGATTTGTGAGCATACTAAATGCCTCTGTTTACTGCTATAAATCTGTTTCTCCTTTGATCATCAGTTGATGGATTGCTTTGTGATATTTCACCTGAATGCCATGAACTAGTCTATATTGGTTCTTCATTTTTAAGGTTGATGATGTTGATGAGATTTTACATACTTCTACCATCTTTAAAAAAAAATAATGACTCAAACTAGTTGGGGCAAGTGATTGTTGGAAAATTTATTAAAAATTAGTAACTCAAACCAATTTGGGATGTTGAAGTGTTATCAATCTTGTTGTATGTTCATAATGGGTTTTAATACCTATTTGGGGCAAGTGTTTATTGGAAAATTTGTTCAAATGAATCAAATATCTTCTCCACATCTTACCTTTCTTCCTCTCAAGATTTTTGTATATATCTCAAGGGAACGTACCGTCATACTGTCAAATGGAGCTTTTATTGAATATGTACTAGTTTCACTGTTATGTTTTAGTAACTTCAATATAATGGAGTTGTGTTAGAAAAATCTTTCATATAATATATGTCTTCCAGATAAACTATGAACTGTACTCATCAGTTATGAAGAATTGAAAGGCATTGGCCTATGATGTATTATCAATGTCATTGTTTCATTCAAAACTTTCAGATACATCTTTCCACCGTTAAATTAATGCACGGTAACATGAATTATTTGTTCATATCAAGGTCATATAGACATCAATCTGCTGATTTTTGTGTACATATGTATGCATTGTCATTTTTTAAATGATTTTTCAGGTTGTTGATTCAGAAAGCATTGATGGGGAGGATCAGGCAACTAAAATCTCTAAATTTCTGGAAGGGTATAGGGAAGGAAGAACCATAAATAAAACATTTAGTGGACCTTCTCTGATGCAATTTATCCATCGGTCTTTTGACATTAGAATGGTATACATCATTGTTTTTGTTGTGGCAGTACTGATACTTATTCAGACCTTCAGTAAAGATGATGAATACCATCCTGTACCAAATCAAGTTCAAGAAGATGATCCAAACAGTTCAGTTTCAGAAGCTGAAAGCAAAGAGTATAAACCAGGTGACAAGGAAGATTAAATTAGCATATAGAATGATAATCAGTGCAGTGATAAGGAGCATTCTAGAAACTTTAGAAGTACCATACCTATTGGTATGTGTAAATATTATAATTTGAGTGTGAATCTCCATAATTTTTTAGTACTGCCCAGATTCTTGCCTTTTCTTTTACACTTTTTCACTGGCTATTAAGATGAACCAAAAGGACTATTTATTACTTTAAACATGACAGTGATGTGTTAGCTTTATTATTATTTGTATCCTTCCTAGATATTAGTTAGTAATTATGCTCTTCATTTCACATTAATTGTCATTTAAAATTTAAAAAATATGTATTTTGATTGATGTTTTCAGTTTTTGATGAAATATTAAAGTCTTTATTTCAATTCTACTTTTAAATAAATACAAATATCTTGGAATATTTAACAGGGAAACCACAGAAAGTGAGTAAGAAAGAATATTTTAGTAAAATTGATCACTAGTAATTTATTTTCTATTATACTGAAGTAATTGTTCTATTGTGTGAAAAATAACCCTTAAATGTCAATGAGTATAAAAGACTATTTTCTTGCATCCCTATTATTACTAATTGCACCCTCATACAAACAGAAAAAAGATAAAAATAACTTTCCTTACCGCACCATGGCACCGCCGCCATTAATGTCCGAAAATTTCGTTTTAGAATTATCATATTTGTTTTGAAAATATATATGTTTGGAAAGTTTGTTCTCGAAATTTTGTTCTAAAATGTTTTCTGGAATTCATATATTTTAAAAACCATGTTTTAGAAATCCTATTCTGAAAACCATGTTCTTAAAATTCTTGAAATTTTGTTTATAAAATCATGTTCTTGAAATTTTTAAAAATTCGTTTTAGAAAAATTTCAAACAAATAAAAAAAAGTTTTAGAAAAATTTCAAAACAAATAATTTAAAAGTCGCTTATACAAAAGGTAAAAGGATCATTTTAAAAATTATAAGCATGCAGTTAGTAATTATAGAGTTGCAGAAAAAAAAGTCTTATTAAATAGGAAGCATTTGACTAGTTAGTACGAGGGTTTTTCTTCCTACACCTTCTTGTACCCCTATCAAATAGATAAAATGTCCATCTTATTCCAGAAAAGTCTTTCATAAAAATATTCTAAACAAATGTACTCTAAAATGTATTATATAAATTTTGGAAATTTTATTTCAAACTTATTTTTTCAGAATTTTTTTTCAAGAAATATATTTGTTAAATTCTGGGAAGTCTGTTTTGAAAAACTTTTGAAAAAAGATAATCCAAAAATCATTTACAAAAATAAAAAGTCGTTTTGAAAATTGATATGAATCCGGAAGAAACAAGGATATACCTATAATCTTTTGCATCCTTCACACAAATACGAAAAAGAAATTTTAGAGTTAATATTTTTATAAGAAAACGTAAAAGTCGAGATTAATTTTATGATTTTAATTCCTTGAAAGAAAAGTTGAAAATGTTTAGAGCTATTAAATTTGTATAACGACTTTTGGTTAACTTCTAATTACGTTGAAATTCAAAATCAATCTCTAAAATTAATATTTATCATTCATGTTACTCATTTGGTTGGATAGAGTTAAATATGTTTTATCTACATGCTTGTCATATATATATATATATATATATATATATATATATATATATATATATATAAATATATATTTATTTTCTATATATATAAGATATATATATTTTTTTTTTTATATA
>Ga0123342_1001003_pt1 | contig 47082 bp, 23 predicted proteins | sample Turbeawhitnodule_FD_89960 | JGI IMG/M metagenome (GOLD analysis project Ga0123342, IMG submission 89960) | Root nodule microbial communities of legume samples collected from Mexico - Turtle bean Mexico white nodule | ecosystem: Host-associated > Plants > Roots > Nodule | place: Mexico: Nepantla...
GGGCCTACCTTGTTGGGCCCGTTTATCGAGGTGGATACCGCTTAGGGTTGCATTACCTAATTCTTGATGATGGATTAGCTTCACTGATCTCGGTTTGAGCGTTAATTGTAATAGGGTTCGGCCATCGGCCAAATCCTTGTGGTCTTTGCCGCCTCGGCCAAGTTTTCTGAGGTCTCGGCGAAGTGGGTCATCGACCTCGTCATCCGGCCAAACTTCTCAAGTCTTAGCCAAGTTCCCCTGGTTTCGGCCAAGTGGACTCAGCCTCGGGCATCCAGGTGTGTCTCAGCCTCGCCCGTACCGGTATAACTTTAAAACAAGAGAACTCTCGTTCATAACTACATTTTAGTGATGGCTGGTTCACTTGATTTGCCTTAGGTATGTTTATTAGGAAACTAATAATTATAATATTTTTCTATCTTAATTTTTAGTGGGAATATATACAAATCCATTAATTTGTAATATAATTTTTTTAATATATAACCTTTTTTTTAGTTTTGTTTAACTTATGAGCTTATCATTGTTGTGAATTAACAGTATAAAAGTTGACGGCAGATTAAAATGTTTTACTGTATTTGCTTTTTGAAATATATTTTAATCTTTTTTTTTATTAAAAATGGTACTAGCAGCTTAATTTGATTATTTTTTCTCAAAATTTTACTTGAGTAAACATAAAAATATTTAGTTTAGTTTGATTTTTATTTAATATAAAATTAAAACCACATTACACTAACATGTTGCAATTCAAATTAAATTAGTTTTTTTCATTTTTAAAATAGAATTACTAAATATTTTCTTTAAAAACTATTAACTATTTTATAACAAAAATTATCAAATAAAAAAAATGAATAATTTTGTATAATTATTATCATATTTATAATGTCAACTTTCTCTTATATTCGTAAATAAATTACATGATATTATATATTTTTAAATAAATTACATGTTAAAAATTACAATACAAATTTATTATTATATTTTTTTAAATATAATATATTATAAAGATACACTCATATGTATATTAATTATTAACTAACTCTAAACTTATAACATTTAAATAATGTAAACGATTTAGTTAAATTATTAAATCAAAGCACTCGGTTAAAAAAATAATTAATTTTAAAAAATCAATTTTCAATTACTTTTTCTATTTTTAACACCTACTTTTATAGAAAACACATTGAAGGGTGAATAATGTTAAGAGAAAATTATAAAAAGTTATAATATGATAAATAATATAACAAAGATGAAGAAATAACGCGGCATATATATTTATTATAGAAATTGAGATGTAAAAAATATAAATTTTCAGCTTACCAATTTAGGAACTAATCAATAATTTATAGGATTAACATATTTTTCGTCAATTTAGGAATAAATATAAAATTAATAAGATTAAATATGGTTTTTTCCTATACTTTCATGACATCATAGTCTAAATTTGATATTTATAAAAATAAAATTATTAAAATTGATTTTTTTTTTACGTAATAAACAATTTTTAATGTGTGAACTTAATGTGAATTAAATATTAAAATATTTTATATTGACTCATCATTAACGTAAATATTACTATAAAATTGTTCACATTGTTTGTTTCATTAAAGAAATAAAAAAAAATTATTCAAATAGTTTCTTTACCCTAAAAATCTAAAGTTTGGATTAAAAAAATAATTTCTTATTATAATAGGAAAACGAACAAATATATTTAATCTAAATTTATATTATTTAATTTTGGTAGTATAGGTATTAAGTTTCCAGTATAATAATAATAACAAACCAGTAATTAGAATATCTAAATTAACCAACATATAATTAATTTATGACCTATGATACTTTTTTTTTTATAAAAAGCTTACATGTAAGCATCACTATGATACTTGACATCTGAACTAGGCTCGCACTTCAAGTAACAACAATTATTTGTCATCACATGAAAAAAATTATTATTAAAAAAAAAAGAAAAAGAAAAAGAATACAAAAACATGGGGACTAAATCAAAACACATATGTTAACAAAAACGATACATAGGTAGACTATACCTATTAATAAAGAATTCTAAGAAGAGACTAGATGGAAGTCTATTATACCAATAAAGGATTCTCTATGAATAAATCATAAATTAGTCAACTTATCAGCACACGTATTTTCTTCACGAAAAATATGAGTAACCTTAAACCTGATTTTTTCAAAGTAATTAAGACAAATATTTTATCGATTACGAAGCATCAAAGAACATTTGTCCTAGCAGTAAATGCATCACAAACCAAGACAGAGTTAGATTCCAGCCAGACATTAGTAAGACCCAACTTTTGAGTTTCTCCAAAGCATATATAACTCCATAAATATATGACCTATGATAGTTTATTTACCGTGAAAATTATTTTATCGAAAATTTCAACTTGGATTGGAAATAAAAGTAATGTGAGAAGGGCTTAATGAACTTGTAAAAACCTCACCAGAACTATGGCGTGATGAAAATAAATCCAAGTTCCAACTATTATAATGTTAGTATACAACCAAGTTTTTAACTAACTCCCATTTTAAAATGTCAATCTTACAAATATCATTAACTTATCTTAAAAAGCTGGAACAATCCTTCTTAAACTGCTGTTTAATTGTATTTGTGATAGCCTGCAATACAATCCAAATACAAAAGAAGACAATGAATTAGTCTCAAATTGTAAGGCATAATTTAAAAATAACTAAAGTTAATATTCAATAAATAAGTGGTTAATGAAATTAAAAAAGTTACAACTATGATTTAATTTGAGATTAAAATTTGAATGAAGAACCCAAACTATTGCACAACTTTTATGTGGCAAAATAATAACATAAAACCAATTTTTAGAATCGTAATAAAAATCTTGATAGAAAAAATCTCTTTAAATTAGTTTATAAATTTTTATTAATAATAAAAATAATTTTTAATCTATAAAATAATATTAATTTAGTTAATATAACAATAATAATTTTTTATTTTTAAAATTAATTTTTACTTAATAATATTTTAGTAATAATTAAATTTTATAATTTTAAGTCGAACACAAGTTAATAACAATAAGAGTCTCTAGTAATACAAAAGGCACAAAATAAAAGCACAACAAGATTTTATCAAATTTCTTTGGATAATTATTTTTCTTTTATTTCGACACAGAAAAAAGTACGTATATGAATTTTCAAAAATTACATTAAAATAAGATAACCTAAATGGTGTGTGAATTAATCCAAAATATTTGTTTAATTTAAATTTAAAATATTTACTTATTGTTTTCATTCTAGTAAGTTTTTGCATAGTCACATACCCTTATCTAAAAAAAACAGTTCATAAAAATAACCACAAAACCTATATTGAATTAGTAAGTTTCACAAATCAACTAATGGCTTTCTCTCTGGTTTTTCTTTTATATGGTCGTAAAAACTAGTACTCTACCAAATGTTAAGATATTAGTATTGAGACTAATATAAACAGAATACATATAGGACAATTTGTTTAAAAAAAGTGTTGTAATCATAATCATAAATAAGTGATTTGTTCACTATGTCATTTGTCTTTGGAGTCAACAAAAATATGTCTTATTCACTTATTTTAAATTTTACACAATATATGAAAAAAATGTTACATGTAGATAAACATGAGTGTGTATTATCTAGTATAGTTCTAAATTTCATTATAACTAAACTCTACAGCAATGTTCATGTTTAAGGAAAAAAATAGGATATTCTTTAGTTTGTTACTCTTAAGAGTCTATAATGTGTTTTCCATTACAAGGGGTTTAATGAAAATAAGGTCATTGGGCATGGATCAATGTGATGGACCGTATTCATTTTATGGGATACTAACCCATTAAATCTAAGGCAAATTCGTTCAACACCTCCATAGTTTCTTTCTTCTACAATCTCATATTTTTAAAAATATTAAAATTGTCCATTTAGAATTTTATCATTTGGAATTTAAATTTTATATTACGAATATTACAATTTAGAATATAAAATGTTATTTTCGAATTGTATAAAATGGAATACAAATTTTTATTCTAAATTTTACAATTTAAAATATAATTTTTAATTTGTAGTACGAATTGTAGACTTCAGAATATTGTATTCTGAATTTATACTTTGAACTGTAGATTCCGAAATACATTATATTATGAATTCTAAGATTTGGAATATAAAATTTGTATTTGGGATTCTACAATCCATAATACATTAAATTTGTGTTATGGATTTGTATTATTGAATTGTGTCATTTGAAATACTATTTATTTTTTTAATTGTGCAATCCAAAATACAAATAATGAATTGTGCAATCTGAAATACAATTTTTCTACTTATACAGTGAGGGTAAGGGACTCCTATAACAGTGGTGCTAGACGTGGGAGGTACTGTGGTGGTGACGCTGGAGGTAGGGACTATTGTGACGATGACGTTGAAGGTGAAAAACTACTACGACTAGTGAATTTAGAGGTGAGATTGTTGCGACTAAGAAGGGAAAGAGAAATGTTCAATGAAAAAAATGGTAAATTTGTCATTTTACTTTTTCTATAAAAGTGCATGAAGAAGACTTGAAAGTACACCAAGAATTGCCCCAAATCTAAACAACTTTGTAATTTTAGTTCAATAAACTACTAAAAGTGGGTAAAAAATTGTAATAACAAATTATTGTTGAAATTGAAGGAAGTTTATAAATACAGTATTTAAGAAAATATAAAGGGTGAGTTACTTGAAAATTCATATATGATATCATATAATAAGAGTAATATAGTTCTTTTTTACAAAGGAAACTTTTTTATTTAGTTTTATGTTGTTTACATGTTAAACAAGTAAAACAGTTATAAGGAACCTTAGAATGAAGATCTCCTTCTTAAATTTTCAAATTGTATATATGCCTTGATATTTGTATTATAATTCTAACTCTAATTGTAGTATATCACTACAAGAAAATCATGAAATAGAAATCAATTTATAGAAACCAAAATAATTAGTTGCAATAGTAACTAAATTAGAGACCATTTTAGAAACTAAAAAGAAATTTGGTTTCTATTATTTTCTATTATGGTTAAATGGTTTTTAAATTGGTATCTAATTAGCAACCAAAGTTTTTGCTACCAAATTTAGAAACTAAATAATTGGTAGTTAAAACTTTAGTTACTAATTAGATACCATTTTAAAAACTATTTAACAATAATAAAAAATAATAGAAACTAATTTAGAAACCATTTTTTTTTTAGTTTCTAAAATGGTCTCTATTTTAGTTCTTATTGTAACTAATTATTTTGGTCTCTAAAAATTAGTTTCTATTTCATGATTTTCTTGTAGTAAAGGTGTTTAAAAATGTATATTTTCCCCTTTTTCCTATTAGCTAATATTATATCAATGTTTTAAAAACTGAAAACATTCAGTTGAAACTGTTCTTATAATAAGACATGTGACAAAAGATAATTTAATACATATCATATAAACTTCTGTGCCCGTTGGTTTGTATCAATACTTATTGGTATTGTATCAGTACTTATTAGAAAGTATAATACTTCGAGTTTTGTATACACACTAAAAATAATGAAAATTAATATAAAAAAATTAGAAGAAATACATTTTTGGCTATTGTAATAGCAAAAATGATCTGAAACGTTTTAATGAGTGTATATAAAAGAGCCATACTCTATTTACTATGTTGAATTGTAAAGTGTGAGGTCTCGTGAAACGAAATTGACTTGTGAAGAAGCTAATGTGTGGCCTGTGAATGGCAGGACCCATATAAGATAATATCATTATCAAACATTTAATAACATCATTAAGCAAAGCACTTATTTTGATGCTTATTTTCGGTGATCTTCATACCTTTACACTATATTTCACCATTAAGATCAAATCAAACCTCCAAAACTCAGAATCTGCATATTTAATAAACAGCAAGGAAAGAGGGTACCACAACTTTACCATTCCTGAAGTGATGATCATGTGCATGATGCATGTGACAGACATGAGACATGAAATTGAAATCCATCCAAATTCAAAACACAGGCATGTGCATGGAGACCACAAAAAAGGACCCCCACAATTCCCATTCTGTCTTTCAATTATTATTATATGGTAAAGTGATCACTACATAGAGTACACATGATCCATCATGTAGCATAAGCTGTTGGAGCTACCTCCTTATATATATCCTTGGCTCTACCCTTTTGTCTGCATGTCTCCAACAATGTACTCTTCCAGAGAAATTTTTTGTTTTATCTGTTCTTTTGTTCACGTATCTTATGAATCAATTCTATTAGTCACTACTTTATTTTGTGTCTCGTAATTTCTGATTCTGAATTGACTTCATACCTGCACTTTGGAATTGTAGTTTCAGACTTTCCAAGTACCTTGTAGGGAAGTTGACATCAGAAACTATAGTTTTTTGTGACAGTTGAATGAAGATTGGATGAATAAGATCTTAAATACCTGTTCTGGATTTTGATTTACTGAGATTTATAAATATGAACTGTTCACAACAAGCAATCTAAATCTGTGGAGAACTATGGAATCTAAATCTTGATATTCAAGCATTTAGCAACTTGAAACTATCAGATGAAAATACCATCATGACTCATGTTTTATCTACTAAATAAGTCAAATTTAAAACATACATTTTACATCTGATTCATCTAATCATTACAAATCTTGACTATGTGATAGGAAAAAGAAATGTCACTGCACTTAATTCGGTGATGAATGCCAAAAAGGTCATAAACATATTCAATTATTTTTCAGTCTTTTTATAAGATTGGGAAGAAGTCAAATTTAATGTTCATATGAAAATAATTAACTTTAATTTATAATGATTAAAGAAATTAATTATTTTAACAAGTACATTAAATTTGATCTAGATTTTTGTTAAAATGAATGAGACATACGTCTTTATTTTTAAAAATAGTTGTACTGATTTTTAGTTCCTTTTAATCTCCCTCGTTAGTAATATATTTACTACTTTAACTTTTATTGGTCGTATATGTAAAGAGGTAATATAAAGTTTTCAAAAGTGCTATTATAAAGTTAAATTTATGTAAAAAAAAAAATTATTTTATATAACGCTCATTGAACTAAGAAAATTAACTTTTAATTAAGAACATTTAAAAAAATTAATAATGCAAAAGGCATTTTACGTTGAATCCTATCGAAAAAATTAAACACTAGTAATTATATCAATTGTTATATCCTAATACACGTAAAGAAAACCAGACATTTTAATTTCCACTTAATGTAAAAAAATTACATTCTGAACTGATTAAAAAAATTATCAATATAATTTATCGTAAATTTAGTTTGTAATTGAATAATAACGCACAAAACTGTTTATTATTAACTCATTTTAATAATAATTGCAGTGAAAATGTAATTATTTAAAAAACCAAATAGCTTCCGTAACACTTAAAGTCTAGATATGGTTGAACAGTTGATGGCGGCTTAAGGTTTGAGGTTGCTAATAAATTTACTTTAAAGTATGGAAACAAAGAAAGTGTAGAGTAGCTTTTGGAAGATGAATATTTATTTTGACAAAAGGAAAGAAAGAAAGAAAGAAAATCTTAAAATTGCTGATTTTTCTTGATTAGTAAGCATTTTGTAGAGTCCAAGAACAGCACCAAGATAGCAACAAGCTCCTAGCCCCAAAACCAGGCACAAATCAAGGAGGGACTTTGTCTTCATCATGTTCCAATTTAGTCAGAACCACTGAGGCAGGGGGCAACTCAGAAAAAATCACTAGCAAGATAACTTTAAGAATGTCATCTAATATTCAAATTACAACCTTACCTAACTCGTAGTTATATGTTTAATTAGATAATTAGATAGCGATAATCAGCGATTAGAGGCATAGTTTTAGAGGGTTTGTGAAGTTGATAGGACATCTAAATCCTTCACAGCGCCATTTTACCTTACTTAATAATGTCTCTTGCTTCTTACATTTTCTGCTAATCCACGCCACGCTAGCCCCTTATGTCGTTCCTTTGAAATCTTAACAAACCAAAAACCACACAACACTACACCTCAGATCTCTCATGTGGGTCTTGGTTCAATCTTGATGCTTGTCTCGAAAGTCTCAATCATTTTTGTTTCTTAAGCAGCCATAGATCTGGGGCAAGGCAAGGCAAGGGTACCTACCCAATATGCCCAAGATGCTTTGTAGCCCCCCACAAACAACAACACTATTTAATTTATTAAAATAATAGTAATTAGTAAGTTGCTCCTAGTAACTTTGACAAATCTTAGGTGTCAGCCTTTAAGTGACACATTGAGGTAATTGTTTTGTCCCTGTGGTAATTCTCGTTGGTAATGTTTTGGTTAGAATTATGCAAGTTCGAAAAATATCTATAAGAAGGAAAGTACAAAAAATAGTGCTATTTTTAGCTACATTATTTTACCAGCTTTGTGTTAGCATTGGGTTTTTTAGGATGCTCTTTTACTCTATGCTTTTGTCAGTCCTTGGGTTCTGAGTCTTTTTGGGGTTCAGTATTTAGTAGTGCCATTGTCTAAAATCAGCATCTCTCTGGGTCCTTCTCCTTTTCCCATCTTCAACTTCAACCTCCGCTTAAATTCGAATTCTTTCTGCTCGATCCGTGGTTTTTCCCGGTTAAATTTTCCACCTTTCGTCTCTCACCAAGGTATGCATGGTAAAAAGTTTCTCTTTTTAATTTACTTTCCAATCGGGTTCCGCTCCCACCCTCTTTTTTTTTTCTTTCTATTGTTCTCAGAATGGGGGAGAATGTTGGATTTCGTGGTTCCATTTGGTGAAAGTAGTGTTTCAGTTCAGATGGAGGGAGTCTTGTCTGATTGAAAAATGTGCTTGACTCACAACTTTTTTTCTGAAAATTTTTTTAGGAAACAAAGCTTTGTCTGATGTTTTAATTTGGAGATCTGGCGTTTTTGTTCCATGGTTTTGGGTCATTTTTGACTAACTTGAAGTTGGAAATTATGAGTCATTTCTCAGTTCTAGGTCCTTTGTGCCTCTTACTTCAGAGCTTTTTGATTTTTGTATAATAATTACTAATTACGCGAATACGAAGATAGCCTTCATAATTATGTTGCTGGATCTCTTTCAACCCAAAATTTTAGTGGTTCGCTGCTACTGTGAAGTGCTTTAGAATAGATTGATGCATTACTCAATTTGGATTTCTCTCCCATCTCTCTGGTTCCAAAATGTATGCTGGCTTCGCCCTTTTAGCTCTGCATGTTTGCTCTCTCGAACAAATTGTTTATCTCATCTATGATATTATAATTAATATCTATGTAGTAGTGCCTTAATTCTGGATCAGTGGGTCCTAAATTGCTTGAGGTTTTGATTTTTTTATTTTATTCTTAATGACTGAGCTGCTTTTAAAGTTTTGGTCAATGGAGCATGAATCATAGCAGTATGATTGCTTAAGTTTGTGCCAAAGAAAAGGATATTTTTGAATGTGGATTCCTTGCGTTATTTTTGCATTCAGGTACTGCGTTGGTGGCCATCTTAACAATCAATTAACACTGTGTGGGAGCTGGGAATGAAAACGGGACCTTCGACTTATGCAGTAATGCATATAAGGTGTGATTAATTTTCCGAACAATGTCGAGGGTCACTAGGTGGAAGATTGAGAAAACGAAAGTAAAGGTGGTTTTCCGGCTCCAATTTCATGCTACACATGTAAGTTTCCCATCTATATAACTTATTTTTTCATTCTTTGGTTTGGTAATTTCAAATTTCACCAGAAAGCTTGTTTTAGGTCGTTAAGGGAGAATAATCACTGAAACTTAGAGAACTTCAATTTTTCCTTCCCACTCATAAAAGAATGGAGAACTCCAATTTGTCTCTGAAAGATGATCTGAGTCCACAGAACATTTGGTCTGAGTTGTCAATGAAATTCTCAGAATTTGTTCAAAGTTCAGTTGAATTAGTTTGCATTATCTTATGCTCTGATGTCTGTCAATATGATGGTTGACAATCTCATTAGTCATACTAATTTCTGTCTTGCATTCAAGTGTTTGAGTGAGTGTTTATAATTGTTCATATGTCTTGTGATTCTATCATCTCAATCAGTTTTAAGTTAAACATACCAATATGATATTGCTTTATCAGTCCAACGTTCCAACCAATTGATAAGCTTCTTTTTCTTTGGTACATTATCTGATTTTAATTTTTATTCTCTCCATAATGGTAATTAGTTTATGACAATCATATATATCTAGTAGCTAGTATTGGCAACCTTGAAACAGTCACTGTCATTCCTATTTCTATCCCAGTCTAACCCTTCGTCTTTGGTCCATCCTTCAATGGAGGACTGGGAACTGTGAACTGTGTAACCAAACTATTTCTTATCCTTCAGTCACATGATGTTTTTGCCTTTGGTTGTATTGTAAAACCAAAAATGAAAAAAAAATTATCTTCTGATAGAATCTCCATCTGTGGCAATTTAGAACATGATCAGAACACCAAATTCATTGGCAATTGGTTGCTTTATAAAAAGCGTGTTGCAGAGCAGATACTAATTATTTGAATCATGTAGCTCTCTACCTTGGTTGCTAAAATTTATTTACCAGCTTCTCAAGATTCCCACAAGTAAAATAATATCAAGGTCAAAGAATGAAAGAATATGCTGTTTTTCACATAGCTATAACTATTATTAACGTTTGTTTATTATCTGATGCAGCTATATACACAATCCACCACGATCTACTTCTCATCTATTATTTAGTGAAACATTTTTGTCTTAGAAATAATTGTGCAGCTTTAGTAACTGAGAATCCAACTGTAACTTTAATTTGTTTTATGAGATTAGTGATTGGTTGATGCATGTTGAAAATCAAATTCAAATATTTTGTATTTATTGAGTAGCAGTTTATTGGCAAGTCATATCTGATTTAGAGGAACACAATCTGTTTTTATAATAATAAGCTATGAATAAAATTTCGTGGTGTCATTCAAACACACCAATTCATCATATCAATTAGTGATATTGTTAAAATAGAGTATACTAGTGGAAGTAATAATATAGAGTTTCACACACTTAAATATTTTCAAGGAAAAAAAAGAGAGATAGATGAATACGTAGCCTTTTAATGTAAACAGTGATTTATTTTCACTGGCCCCAGCCCTAAACCTAAATGGAAGTTTTCAAGTGTCATATATCAAGTATTAACCAAAATAAATGGTCCTCATTATCATATATATGTTATGTGATGGCTCAACTGTCAATGTTTGATACTGGTTCTAAACTTATATTGGGTTAAGGATTGTTCATAGACATAATTAAAACTAAAATGATCTTCTATCTTTTTGTGAAGAAACAGATACTTGTAGGTTTATGCCTTTGTTGAAGAAGAATTATAATTCTTGATCATGTTTTTTTTTTGCTCAGCATTCTTGATCATGTTTAGCTGACCTCTGTGCTGATTAGGTTTAACTTCTTAATCTTACTGAAAAGTTAATTGAACTCTAGAAAGGATTTGAGGTCCCTTATTGCAAGTGTCAACTTCTTTATCAAATCAGCTTTCTTGAACTTATTTATATTGGTTGTTCAAATTATTTCTATCTATCCGGACTATTTGCCATTTTCAAATTCCATTTTGGCAATGTAATACGAAAGAAGCTACTTCAAATTCTTTAACTAGTAAAGTTACATGGCTCTTAATATATTCAGCAATGTTGGGTGATAACATTTTGAAGAGAATATATATGGTTAGTTGAAATTTATATTTGGAAGAGTCTGTATTGAAACAGCTTTTCTTGAGACAGAATTATTGTTATTGATGTTGATTCCATTGCTTTAGATCTGTTTTTTTTTTGCAATTACTAAGGACAAGTTATGTTTCTGTTTGGTCTAGATCCCACAATCTGGATGGGATAAGCTATTTATCTCTTTCATCCCTGCCGACTCTGGGAAGGCTACATCAAAGACCACCAAAGCAAATGTGAGAAATGGAACCTGCAAGTGGGCAGATCCAATCTACGAAACTACAAGACTCCTCCAAGACATTAAAAGTAGACAATATGAAGAGAAGTTTTATAAATTTGTCGTGGGGATGGTAATTTTCTTTCATGACTTTTAAATGAATGCAATTTATTATGCCATCATAGCACTTACAGAAGTGTCATGTGTGAATGGTAGGCACCCAATGAAGCAAAATTAATCATATTAACCTCCATTATATCACTCACATTATTGGTGCATATTTTATGAGCATATTTTTGTTTGTTTTTCTGATTGATGATTTGATGAGATTTCGATTGCGATCTCTAATAGTGTGATAGAATAGATACTTTTGAATCATTCTTTTTAATGTATTAACTTTCTTATTCAAAATAATTTGATTCTGATTTCGAGTGGATGATAATATTGTCAATAAAATCTAATTATCACTATGACTCATTTTAAAAACAAAACAACATCATGGCATTTGTAAAATTTGAGTTTCACTATTTTTATGGTAAGCTATTTTCTCCATTGTTTTTTCGCACCATTAGAAATACCAAAATATTTTCTAGTGTTTTCTAATGAGATAGATGCTTGTGCTTGTTCATCTCGTTAGAAAAGTTTGAACTTTACTAACTTCTTTTTGGGTCTAACCACTTTAGGGTTCATCGCGATCTAGCATTCTTGGCGAGGCCAACATCAATCTAGCTGATTTTGTTGATGCCTTGAAGCCAACAGCTGTTGCTTTGCCTCTTAATGGAACTGAACCTGGAGTCACACTACATGTAAGGATCCCTGTCTTCAAATTTCACTTATGTAACTGTCTCTTGTTGATTAATTCATTGGTTATGCACTTACATGGTTTTTTGGCAGTACAATCTTGGTGTATGGCTGTGTGCATTCTATATACCTATCAATGACATAATACTACTCTTCATATTTTTTGTTTTCAAGTTCTTCAGTTGCTAGAGACATCATTGCTTTCACATTTAATGTTTTATTTCTCTTCTTGTTTGAAGCCAGGTCACAGTGCAGCTTCTCACTTCCAAAACTGGCTTCAGGTAACATGAGTGAGTTATGACATTTAAGGACGTGCTTCTTCTAAAAACAATAAATTTATTTGGTGTTATTATTACTTTCAGAGAATTTGAGCAGCAGAGGGAACTCAGAGAGAGGGGCCTACAGACAACCTCTGACCAAGGTACTCATGAGGAATCTGCTGATAGCAAAGAGTCATCTCCCGACCAGAATATGAATAATCATATAAATAAGGTTCCCTACCTTCTCTCCTATACTGGCATTACTCGTACATACCTTCTATCTTCTACTTGGTTGGAAGGGTCAAGGCCTGGACATTCTTTAAAAACAAAAATAAAAATTCCTGACAAAATAAACACTTACATGTACATAGTTCTTTTTTAATCTTAATGAAAAATACTTAAGCAATTATGTGTTAATAGTGAGGAAACCTGACCATTTTTTAAAGATGTACCATCTAGTATCAATATGGGGAGAAACATGTTTGTAGGCTTGATTCCCTTCCTAAAATTAAGCATTTTTTTCATTTGCTTGACACATCCCCCTTCTTTATTTCATGAAATTAGGTTAATTCAAGAGTGAAATTGAAAAGAGAATCTAAAGATGTCCCCCATATTTCTTCACTTGAAGGAGAGTCTGGGGTAAATGAAGAGTATGCTGATTCAGCTGTTGGCTTTGATGGTTCTTCTAGTACTTCTGAAAGCATATATACTGAGAAGCATGATATCTCTAGTACACATGAAGTGGACAGTCTTAAAAGCACAGTCTCTGGTGATTTAGGTGGACTATCCCTCAGTCAAAGTCCTCAGCCAGACAAAGGGGAGGCACCTGATAATCAGTTTCCAGCACAGGGTAGTGATCGGGTTCATGGTTGGAGCATAGACTATTCAACTGCCAATAGTTTGGCTGCTGCTTCTGAAGATAGGAGCAGTAGTAGACTTTTGGGAAATTTGGAAGCAGTTGAGTCATCTATTCTTGATCTAAAATTGAATGTAAGTTCTTTGCAAAATCATGCTGATGAAATAGGTGTTGAAACACATAAGTTTTCTGATCAACTTGCAACTGAAATTTCATCTGGAGAAGAGTTAGCAAAGGAGGTTGCAGTACTAAAATCTGAATGTTCGAAGTTTAGAGATGAGTTTGAGCAGCTTAAAAATTCTAAATTGAGCTTACCATTCCCTCACAAAGATCCTACTGCTACAGATCAGGATAAATTATTTCAAAAATTGCAGCACAAATGGATTAAGGGGCTTTTGCTTATGGAAGATAAGTTAAGAGATATTCAGAAGGTGTCTCTGGGATTTCCTGAAAGAGATTTCCGGTTCCTTAACTTGGAGTTAGAAGCACTGGTTGAAATTTTACAGAACCTCAAACAAGAATCTGGAGAGCCAATTTCTGGGGCCAAAGTTGTCAATGAAAGGGAGAACAAGAAAATGGATTTGCATAAAAGTGAACAATTTTTAACAGATATTGGGTCTGATGCAGGTTTATTTCAACCTGAAAGCATGGCTCATTATCTTTCCATACCTGGCCTTGTGTCTCACGAGTTTGATTCTGTTGATCCTACCCTTGCCATGAAAGAGAAAATTTTTGAACTTCTGAGAGAGATAGACGAGTCCAAAACCGAAAGGGAAAGCCTTGTACGGAAAATGGATCAGATGGAATGCTACTATGAAGCTCTTATTCAGGAACTTGAGCAGAATCAAAGGCAGATGATGGCTGAGTTGCAGAACCTTAGGAATGAACATTCTACTTGTCTGTACACAATTTCTGCTGGTAAGACCGAGATGGAGAGAATGCACCAGAATATGAATGAGCAGATGATGAAATTTTCTGAAGACAAGCGCATTTTGGAAACTCTGAACAGTGAGTTTGAAAGAAGGGCTATTTCTGCTGAAGCAGCCCTTAAAAGGGCCAGATTGAATTATTCTATTGCTGTTGGTCAATTGCAAAAAGATCTTGAACTGCTCTCTTGCCAAGTTCTTTCTATGCATGAGACAAATGAGAATCTCATAAAGCAGACCCTTTCTGATTCTTCACTTCCAAACACCGATGATAACCCAGAACAAGTGGTGTATCCTAAAATTTCAGAAGGTCATACTTCCAATCGATTGCAGTGTCAAAATCACAGTTCTTCCTTACAAAGACAACATTTGGGTGAAGACATTTTACTTAACGATTTGAAAAGATCACTTCAGGTGCAAGAGGGGTTATACGTACAAGTTGAAGAAGAAATGAGCCAAATGCATTTTGCAAATATGTACTCTGACGTGTTTTCTAAGGCTCTGCAAGAAACATTGTTTGAAGCAAGTATTGACATTCAACTCATGAAAGAGAAAATTTCTCAACTCTCTCAACAGCTGGCGCTTACAAATGAATCCAATGAGTTATTGGTCTTGAGGTTGCAGAATGCTATGAATGATATCCTTTCACTAAATGAGTACAAGGAGATTTGCACAGCAAAGAGCAATGATATTGCTCTCCAAAACCAACTTTTAGAGGCAAATTTAAAAAATCTTTCTCATGAAAAAAGTCTTCTTATTGATAAAGTTAATGAGATGGAAGTTCTTCTGACAGAGTATAGAAGTTATGAGGGAAAGTATGCGGCATGCAGTACAGAAAACTCAGAGTTGAAGAGTTTATTGAAAAAAGAGAGCCTAGAAAATAATCATCTTCATGATGAAATGTCCATTTTGCAGGAAGAGTTAAAGTCTGTGAGAACTAAAATTGATGAGCAAGTTTCGATGAAGAATAATCTACAGAGTAATGTCACTTTTTTGTCTAATAAGTTGCAGAAATTGCTGGCTTCGTATGAAGAAAGTCACAGTGAACTTTCTCTTTGTAGTAGATCTGCTTATTTGGATTCAAAATGTGAAGACATTGAGGGTCTGTTATTGCGACTAGAAGAGCTGCAACAGAGTGCATTTCATAGAATCCTACTACTCACTGAAGAGAAGGAGATTTTAGTGCATGATAAACAAAAAACTCAAGTATCTTTAAATTCCGCTGAATCAAATGCTCTAGTCCTGAAACAGAAGTTTGAGCTTGATTTGCAAGGGATGTTACATAAGATAACTGTGTCGGGTGCTCTGTTGCAGAAACTTCAGTTAGATTTTGAGGGGATCATTGACAGGACTAGTGCTGGTTTTGAAGCTGAAGAATTATATTCTCAGCATCACAAAGAATTTTTGTCTGGTCTTGATCATTTGGAAGCTGAACTGCAACAACTTAATTCCAGAAATCAGGACCTTGCTCAGGAAATAATAAAGCTAGATACTACATCTAGTGAACTTGAAATGTGTAAACTGACCATAGCAAAAATTGAAGAGGAAAAGAAAGATTTGGAGTCATCTTTACAGGAAAAAACTGAAGAATCTGCTGAGATTTCATCTGAGCTTGATTTTTTGAGAAAGAACTTGAATTCTTTGCATAGTGAGTTGCATGCACAGAAAACTGTCAGAGAAAAGTTGGAGAAAACAATTTCCAATTTTTCCACTGAATTGAATGAGAAGCAAAGCCAGCTTCAGGGAAAGAGAGATTTGGAGTTGTCTTTACAGGAGAAAACAGAAGAATCAGCCATGATATCATCTGAGCTTGATATTTTGAAGGTGAACTTACATTCTCTGCATAATGAGTTGCATGCTGAGAAAACTGTCCGACAAAAGTTGGAGAAAACACTTTCAGATCTTACCACAGAATTAAATGAGAAGCAGACTCAGCTGCAGGGAAAGAAAGATTTGGAGTCATCTTTACAGGATAAAACAGAAGAATCTGCCAAAATCTCATCTGAGCTAAATTTTTTGGAGAAGAACATGCATTCTCTGCATAATGATTTGCATGCTGAGAAAACTGTCAGAGAAATTTTGGAGAAAGCAGTTTCAGATCTTACCACAGAATTGAATGAGAAGCAATGCCAGCTACAGGATTCTGATCTGAACAGAAAAGAACTTGTCCATCTCAAGCAAATGGTGTCCGACTTAGAATTTGAAAATTCAAGAATCTCAGATCTTCTACAGAAATCTGAGAAATATCTTAAAGATGCTTTAAAAGAATGTTCTTCTATTAGTTTTCTGGAAACTCTGTTATCTGAAATGAATGAGTTTTGCGTAGCTACAGATATTGTCATGACTTTTACTGGAGCTCAGTTTAATGATCATATGGAAGAGCTTGCTGAGAAGCTTCATTTCACTTGCAGGCAACTTGATCTGCTTCACAAGAAGAATTTTGATGTAGAATCTGAATTAAATCGCTGTCTTTGCAGAGAAGTGACATGCATTGAAGAAAATACAAGATTGTTGACTAGTCTTGACTTCCTGAAGTCCGAGTTAGAGGTCTTGACTGCTCAGAATAGAGAACTAATTGATCAAAACAGTGCAATTATGTCAGAGGTTAAGGATCACAAGAATAGGACAGAAGAGGTCAGTTATACGTATGTGCATGAAAGAGAGAATGTCGTTGAGGTTGCAAGGCTGGAGCAATTGCTGGAAAGTTGTCGTAGAGATGCTGAAGAACTCTTTTTGTCTAAGGAAGAAGCTGAACTCAAGTGTATAGTTCTCAAGGACAAATTGCATGAACTGGAAACTGCATTCACTTCATTAAAGCAATCAGATGATGAACTGATAAGGCTGCAGAACCAATGTAATGAGCTTACCAAGAGGCTTGCTGAACAGGTTTTGAAGACAGAGGAGTTTAAGAATTTGTCTATTCATCTGAAGGAACTGAAAGACAAAGCTGAGGCCGAGTGTCTTAATGCTCATGACAGAAGAGGACATGAAGGACCGCCAGTTGCTATGCAGGAGTCCTTGAGAATTGCATTTATCAAGGAACAATATGAATCGAAGTTGCAAGAACTAAGACAACAGCTGTCTTTGTCAAAAAAGCACAGCGAGGAAATGCTGTGGAAACTACAGGATGCAGTTGATGAAACGGAGAATAGAAAAAAGTCTGAAGCTTCTCAAATAAAAATTAACGAAGAGCTGGGATTGAAGATCTTGGATTTGGAGGCTGAGTTACAGGCTGTACTTTCTGATAAACGTAATCTGTTAAATGCTTATGACCTGCTAAAGGCTGAAAAAGAGTGTTCCGCAATAAGCCTTGAATGTTGTAAGCAAGAAAAGCAAGAGCTTGAAGCTTCTCTCGTAAAATGCAATTTGGAGAAATCCAAAATTGAAGTAGAACTTACCTTGGCAAAGGAATTGGTGGAGACTTCGAGATCTCATGCAAATTCTCTAGACAAGGGCAATGGTACATTATCTTCTTCATTGAATCCTCAACAAATTTATAATCATGAGACACAGAGTGCAAGTTTGCTCATCAACATGCAACCCGAGGTAACTGATTTATTTATTTATGTTTATTAAACTTCTTTAGTTACCAATTCGTAAAAGAAGAAATCACCTTGTTAATAGGATGAATTTACATGTATGGAATAAAAAGATTATGCACAGTATAGAAAGGAAACTTTGGAACTGATATCCTTTATTTTTTTTGTTTTCTTTTCTTTCCCTCATCTTTGTTTCCTATATTTACTTTTGAGCTTAATCGAAGTCTTTAATTTTGAAGAAAAGATTATTTACTCTCACTTAATGCAATAATCCAATATTTGCTTTCTTTCCATGAGTGGTACGCCTTAACAATATATTTGTATAATTTTAGGATCCTGTTGCATTTAGTGTTATGAATGGAGGACAAACTCTTGAAAGTGAAAAGGACTTGCAACAAGAAGTAATGAAGCATGCGGCATCAACCGAAAGTTTGAAATCTAGCATTGACCACTTGAGTAAAGAGGTAATTTTTAAAGTGCACAAACAAGTTAGGGTCATTACATGTCCTTTTTTCATCTATTCCAGCTCCCATTACTCTTTAGACTAAAAGTAGTACTTTCCTTGCCTAATATCTTGCACGAATATAGATAGCTTTTGTATATTCCTGGTCTTTGGGTTGCCACTTGTCACATTTTTAGTCCTGTGGGAACTCTAAGATCTGTCTTCTGATTGCAGCTGGAAAAGATGAAAAATGAGAATATGCTCCCTTCAGTAGATGGTCATAGTCATGATGACCCAAGTTTCCCAGGTCTGCAAAGAGAACTGATTCAGCTACATGAGGTAAAAGATTCTTGTTGCATTAACTGCTTTGAAGAATTCCTCTGTCTAGATGTTAACTTTGTACCTTGCTCAGGCCAATCAAGAATTAGGAAACATATTCCCTGTATTCGATAAATTATCAGTCAGCGGTAATGCATTAGAAAGGGTGCTTGCTTTAGAGATTGAGCTTGCTGAAGCATTGCGGACCAAGAAATCAAACATCCAATTTCAGAGGTACTCTCTCATTTGCAACAGTAATGAGATTTGGTAATTAAACTTGCAGTGTTGGAGGAACTTCTCGTTAAGATTCCGTCTCTTGCTTCACTTGATTAAAATGTGATGACTAGTAAAAACTTTTGCCACACTATTGAACTCAGTAACAGTAAATTGTCTTGGTTGTTTACTTCTGCTTGAGTTTACACATGTTCAATTGTTATATATCTATTGTATGATTTATTTATTTTTCTTCAGAAGCTGGTGTTGCCAGACATAAATCCAACTTTTAAACAAATAATCTGACCATTTTACCTAAAGCTATTTCATTTGGGCTGTTTTCTTTTTTGTCTGTGAGGTAGCTATTTATTGTGTAGAAGCACTGGAAAAGTTTGTAATTGGTCCTTAAACTTAAAACTTATCAAACGATTTTCTATTTGGTATCAGCATTGAGACATTTCTCTCCTATGTTTCAGTTCTTTCTTGAAACAACATGGTGATGAGGAAGCAGTATTCCGAAGCTTCAGGGATATCAATGAGCTAATTAAAGATATGTTAGAACTAAAGACAAGACATTCTGCTGTGGAGACAGAACTGAAAGAGATGCATGACCGTTACTCTCAATTAAGTCTTCAATTTGCAGAGGTTGAAGGTGAGAGACAAAAACTCATGATGAGTATAAAGAATACTCGAGCATCTAAGAAGGCTTCAAGTTAATTCATCAACCCAGTTCGGGGACCATTGCTTGTAGCCACAGTGAGGAAGCATTTTTTACCCCTTGCACCGGCTAATAATAATTCATGCTCAAGATATTCGTGGCCTCACCATATCTTCCCTTCTGTTAATTATATATAGATAGATTATGCTATATAAGTGGCCCCATCAGCCATAGCAAGAGGTTATATTTTTGAAGGGTTGGTCTGGTGTTACATCATTTCTGAAGTTAAGCAGCAGATAATACTTTGTGTAAATAAAATAATTTGCTTTAAGAATCGAAGTATATATCCCTGTAACATCTTTTACCAAAGCCTGAATGCTGCAATTGTTTTTCTGTACAGGAACAAGATTATTTCTATTTAAAACAATTTTGTGAAAACTTATTTTTTTTCCAGCTGAACTAGATGTGTTTGTAATTAAAAATTGATTAAACCAAATATTGATTGTTTGGTTAATTAAAAAGCTATTTAACTAGTTTAAGCAATAGTTCTCCAACATCACATCTAGAACAATAAAAATATATACTGTACACAAAATATGGAGGAGTATATGACTCTCATGTACACAATATACGGTTTTTGGTGCAATTCATATCCCTTATTACGGATTTGGGCAATTCCTTTTATTACGCATTTGGAAAAGTAAGTTGTGTGAGAGGCACACGACTTTTATTTTGAAGGTGGTTAAAAGAGAAGTTGTGCCTTCCTTCCACGACTTTAGTGTAAATGTTGTGTGCACTTGACTTGACGATTTTGATTAAGTTGATTTTTTTGGTTTAATTAATGTTGTGTATGCTGACACGATTTCAATGTAAACTAATATTAATATAATTGAAGTCGTTTGACACGATTTTATTTTGACCACCCTTATAATAGAAATTGTGTTTTATGTAAAGTTGAGTCACAATGGTATGATCTGATCAATTTTGCGAAATTCTATAATAACAAATGTGTAAGGAAATCAGAGAGAGATGGGTGCAAGAAGAGAGGAAAGAAAACCCTTGTATTATTGCAATATATTTGATACAGAAAGAAGGATCTATATACAATATTTATAGAGTTTAAGGAGGCTTTATATGCACTCCGTTAACAGTCCCCCGTAAACTTAGGTGGGAGAATTTATCAAACACCCTAAGTTTACACCTGAAGGAGTGAAAGTGAGAGCCAAAAATAGGCTTAGTTAAAATGTCTGCAACTTGAAATTGAGATGGTAAGCGAATGAGAGTGAGACTCTTAGCAAGTACGTGATCCCTGACAAAATGAAGGTCTAATTCAAAATGTTTAGACCTAGAATGCATGATGGGGTTTGCAGCTAGTTGAACAACACTCAAGTTATCACAATATAGACGTGGTGTAGTGGAACTGATCCGCAGCTCATGCAGAAGGGATTGAATCCAGATTATATCAGTTAAGGCATCAGCAATACTCCTATATTCCGCCTCTGTGCTGCTGCGTGAAACAACTTTCTGCTTCTTTGAAACCCACGAAACTGGATTGAGGCCAAGGAAAATACAGTAACCGGTTGTGGATTTGCGGTCATCTAAGTAAGGAAATCAGAGAGAGATGAGTGCAAGAAGAGAGGAAAGAAAACCCTTGTATTATTGCAATATATTTGATACAGAAAGAAGGATCTATATACAATATTTATAGAGTTTAAGGAGGCTTGTTAACTCCGTTAACAAAATGTGAATTGCACCATTTGTGTCCAAAAACTCACAATATATATATATATATATATATATATGTATGTATATGTACATATACATATACATATATATACATGTACATATACATATATATATACATGTACATATACATATATATATATACATATACATATATATATATACATATATATATATATATACATATATATATGTATATATATATGTATATATATATTTGTTTTTCGTCTGTAGATTTGTTTGGCTAGTCTGGTGTCTCTGTTTCGAGTGGCTATGTGTGTTGTTTGTGATTCACTCTGATCCGGTTTCAAACTTTATTCACTTCGGGATGTGTAATGCTTCAAGTCAGGTAATTGAGTTTTGGGGAGCAATTTGGATTGGAGTCGTGAGCGAAATTTGGAATCATAAGAACAATGTCATTTTTAATAGGGGAAAGGCCGACGTGTCAAAAGTACTTGTTATGGTTCAAGTCAAGGTTTGGTCTTGGCTTTACTCTAAGTCTCGCTTTAGGATGTTCTCCTTTTCTAATTGGTGTTTGGATCCTGTGGTTTGTATGAGGCTGACTCTTTGATGTTTTGTTCATAGAGTTGGTTTTTTATCAGTTTTGAGGTTGTTCTATTTGGTAGGTTACTCTTGCAAGGAAGGAAGAGATGAAATATTTTCTTATATAAGGGTTGAGTCACCCCTTAAGTGCCTCATATTTATTAATTCTTGTTGCCAATAAATATATAAATAAATAATAATTTTATATTAAATTAATTTTCTGAGATTGAATTAGATATTATAAAATCAACTAAGTTAGACATTATAAGTGAAGTATAAAGTCCATTAAGTAAATTTTAAATAAAAACTTCATTACCTTTTAGAGAAATTATAAACATGAGAAATTTCCATACCTCCCTTTGATCTATGAGTAACCTAATCTGTAGGAGGAGTCAAATGAAGAACTAACAGTTTCTTTGTCATCCTTGTTACGGTGTATTTCACCTTTTTTCATCCTTCTTATTTGACTTCTTCCCAATATTCTAAAGTATAATTTTTTTCCAAATGAATAGCAATTTAGTGGGTCTATTTCATCCCTTGGTGTTAAGCCTACAAAAGCTTTCGATTGAGCGAATTGAAGGAGGATGAGATAAATACCTTACAACAAGGGAAATTTCTTGCAAAAAGAGAACACGATATTAAGGAGAATTATTAAACATTTATTTAAAACAAATATTAAATTATTTCGAGAAATATAATTCATAAGAATAATTAAATTTTGTTTGATTAATAAAAGAGTATGCTTAAAAATATCTATATAATTTCTTTCTAGAAATCAAAAGGCAATGATTGTATTTTCATTTCAATTTTTAACTTGTTACAACATTAAATAATTAAACCTTATTTTCTATTAATGTTATTTCTTACAAATTAAATTAAATATGGAAAACTTACTTTTCAGAATTAATGTTGTGCTTAAATTGAGATGGAGATAAAAAGGAAAAGAGAGGATGAAAAAGAAAGTAGAAAGTAAAATTGTTTGAATTTAAAAAAAAGTAATATAAAAATTTGCAGTAGATTGAATTGATATGACTAAAAAAAATTATAAAAATTATGTTATATTAAATATTATTAATATGCTATTAGATACATTTTTTTAGAGAATATGTTCAAATTCCATTTTGAATAGCGAATAATTATGTTAGAGTAATTGGAAATTTTTTTTTGAACCATGTATTATAATATTGAAATTATATATATATATATATATATATATATATATATATATATTCATGTATTGAATTGGAAATAAGGATAAAATTCAATTAGTCTTTCATATTTAAATAATTTAAAAAAGTTGTGATTTCTAAATTTGATTTAGAAATAAAATTATAAAATTCGAATGTAATTAATACAGTAAAAAAATAAAAATTAATTATGCATAAAAATATGAATGATTCATTAAATTAATTATGCATAAAAATATGAATGATTCATTGATAACAAACTACAAATAGATTAAATGATAACAAACAACAAACTACAACCGCGAGATTATAATTTGCATTTTTTTTTTATATAAAAAGTTTTTATGTCAGGCATCACTATGCTACTTGACATCTCAGTTAGGCTGACACCTCAAGTAACAACAATCATTTGTCATCACATGAAAAAAATATTATTAAAAAAAAAAATACAAAAATATGGGAGGACTAGACCAAAACCCATATGTTAACAAAAACGATACATAATCAGACTATGCCTATTAATAAAGAATTCTAAGAACATACTAGATGGAAGTCTATTATACCTATGAAAGGATTCTCTATGAATAAATCCTAAATTAGCCAACTTATCGGCACACGCATTCCCTTCACGAAAAATATGAGTAACCCTAAACCTGATTTTTCCATAGTAATTAAGACAAGTATTCCATCAATTACGAAGCATCCAAGGAACATTTGTCCTAACAGTAAATGCAACACAAACCAAGACAAAGTCACATTCCAGCTAGACATTAGTAAGACTCAACTTTTGAGCTTTCTCCAAAGCATATGTAACTCCATAAAATTCAGCAACCAAAGTAGTTTGTCTGAACGTCAAGAAACGCAGAGAAAACTCCAATAAATTCCTTCATACTCCCACGGAAAATACTTCCACAAGCGGCAAGACCTGAATAACCCCTAGCAGCCCCATCAATGATAATTTTAACCTAGCTTGGTGAAGGAAACTCTCATCTAACAGGAAGAGGGCGTAGAACTTTACCAGTACGAGTGTTAATACCAAAAAACTTGAGCACATTGAAATTGAACATATCATTCTTCATTGAAGCTTTAGACGAATTACCCACTAGACAAGTAGGAAAAATGTGTTGAACCCAACTCCAAATACGCAAAGCATTAGCACATTCAAAAAAATAAATGTTGAATAGATTCCTCGTGCTTTTCACAAAGCGTACACATAGAACAAATATGTAGACATTTATTTTGAATATGTTGATCTATAGGAAGTCGCCCATGAAAAACTTTCCAAAGGATAAGAGTTTTGGAAGGTAGAATATATGAAGACCAAATAAATTTACCCAACCACAGGAAACCCCTGGATCCAAGAAAAAAATCCTAGCTGATTTAAGAGTGAGACAACCAGACTCATCTAGAATCTAATTAGGAATATCATGTTCCGCCCTAACCATGATATGACTAAAAAGATGAGGCATCTGCTCTAAAGACAATGGAATATTCCTATCACCACCTGTCCAAAACTGAGAGACTGTATCTGGAATACTAGCACCATCACATAATCATGTAATATTTGTTAAAGAAGTAGTAGCACACCATTTATCATTCCAGAAATTAATAAAATAACTTGCTCCAACAGTCCAAGAAGTATAATAAAGTATAGTAGAATAAAACTGATTAATTTCAGGCCAAAGAGATGAGAATCTATAAACCATTCGAAACTTGTATGTTGATTTAAGGACCATGGCTTTCAAGAGCAAATACCAAGGTTTGTTGCTATAAGCAAAGTTCCAAACAAGTTTAAGAAGATATGCATTATTTTCATGGTGAAGGTTAATAATTTTCAAACCTTCATTCTCAAGGGGAGAACAAATCGTATCCCAATTAATAGTAGCTATACCTTTTTTCATAATATCACCAGTCCAAATAAAATTTCGACACCACTGCTCAACTTGGTTAAGAAACATATTTACTATATTTTATTTTCCTTACCTTAAACCAAAAACATAGTCTTTGTTTTACCTTTAGAATGTATATATAATAATAAATTGGGTCATAATCTAATAAAGCATAATATTATCTCTCAAAAAACGATTATGATGTAATTTTTTATCATATATATATATATATATATATATATATATATTCTAAAATAATAGTATGGTTTCAATTTAAATTTAAATTTCCCAAAATGCAAGCATTAATTTCAATTATTTTTCGTTCACCCATCAATATAAATGGACATATTTATTGAAAATAAATTGATAAATAATAAATACTTTAATTTATCAACTTTCCTATTTCAGTCACAATTCCCCCTTCTCCTTTTTTAACATAAATGAATAGATACAAATAATACCAAATATTCATAATTTACCAAACGTCTGGTAATAATAACTAAAGAAGTTGGGTGTGGATGGAACATGTTCCATAAAAAAAATTGAAGAACCCTTAAAAGACGTCATAATGTCTCTCTCTCTTTTGTCCCTTCCATCACATGGATGTCAATGTGATACCATATAAGTGCTTCCAAAACAAATCTCTCAGGCACTGTTTACACTCTTTAGTACATACCACAATAAATAAAACTCTTTTCTTATTTCAATTTTTGCAATTGAATATAATCGATTGAAACATATCACTATTTTTTCAATTAGATGATCTGTTATTATGATAATCATACAATTCTAGCTATATATTAAGATGATTGATCATTGCCTTAATTATAGATCGTTAAACTTAAATGTAACTATATATTAATTTAGCTTCATGTTTAATTTCAAATATCAGATGTTATTACTTATGTTAATGCTTAAATTTGTTATAAAATTGTGAATATTTTTTTATTTTCACATTATTTGTGTTATATGTTCAGTATTGAATTGTCCAAAAATATTCTTATTAAAGAAAGTATAATTGTTAATCAGTTAAATATTTCAGTAAATAAAATTATTAATATGTAATATAATTTCTATTATTGATAAATAGTTTTTCTAAATTGATATCTAATTAAGTATTAAGGTTTTATAGTTTATCTAATTAACTACCAATGTTTTAGTTATTAAATTGATATGAATTATTTATCAAAATTTTAGTTATCAAATTGATATCTAATTATCTAAATATCTAATTAATTATCTATGAAGGTTTTAGTCACCAGTTAATTAAATATCAATTTAAAAATTATTTATTAATAATAAAAATTACTCAATACATTAATAATTTTTTTAATATTTAAAATAATATCTAATTTAATTATTTTTTACTTTTAAAATTAATTTTTATTTGATTTTTCTTGTAATATTTTGATAAAATAATAATCAATAAGATTTTTTGAATAAATAATATTTTCATTTCTAAAATAACATAGTTTAAAACAAAATACTTTTTAAAATGAGATATAATTTGAAAATGAATAAAATAAAATAAAAATAACAACAGAAGTGTATTATTCACATTAAATATTACATTTTCCATAAAAATTCACTATTATTATTTTTTTAATTCCTTAAACCAGAGCCTGAATGCTCTTTTAACATTTTCCGCGCCATATTTTTTTGGATTAGCAGTTGCAATCTAATGGCATAATAATGAATTGGTGTGATATTATTGTAGCTTATCAATAACGAAATTGACAATTGCTATGGCACTTATTTACTTGTGTGAAAAGATAAATAGGTGCAGCACTATGTACCTATTAGCACTCGCTGTTTTGCTGATACCTGACTCATAATACAAATGGACCCAATTCAATTCCCATAAGGTTAACTTGTGTAACTGCAACAAACAGATACATTAACTGCTTGCCACATTTATTGCCTGATTTTCCATCTATATGTCAATAACTTGGCAACTGACTAGTTCAGCCCGCCCAAAATCCCTGCAGGCAACTACCCTCCAAACAACGGCTGCATCTGATTCAGAAGCCAATTCTGGAGATTCATGCAATGTACTTTGTGACAGAGTTGAGAGTGATGGTGAGGATCCCAAATTATTCCGCAGGCCTGCCTGCAGAACAGCAATATCATGGTTGGCATCTTTTGTAATAACATGGAGCTTTCCATGGAAACCAGCAAGTAGATATGGAGACTCTGAATCAGCAGAATCATATATGGGCACTTTTCCAATAACTACTTTCCAAGCATCTTCACCTTGGTCATATACCTTGATCCTTCCACTATCCATAGAATTAGAAGGGTCAAAAGCATATAATTCACCGTCCACTACTACACTCAATTTGGTTCCTGCCTGCCGTGCAGGCCAGCCTTCACCCATTCCAGCGGGCATTTCTATCCATGAGTCAGTGTCAGGATCATAGATTTCTCCCCCAACATCAACAAAAAAGGGCCATGAATACAGAGACTGGGGAACACACAACCTTCCCATGTATGAGGTCAACCCTGTGGCAATAGGCTTTAACATATCAGCCAAAAAAGCACTGGGAAGGACTTGAGCTCTAGAGAATGGCATACTGGGTACATGCGACCATGTATCTGTAGAGGGATCAAAAACTTCCGCAGATTGGAGAGGAACCAATCCAGCTTGACCTTGACTAACCCCTCCAACAACATAAAGCTTGTTATTTAAGATGCCTGTCTTACTGTACGCCCGGCCCGTGGACATAGGACTCACCTTGCTCCATGTACTTTGTATCGGATCAAATCGCCACACACATCTCATAGTTGAAGCCTTAGAAAATCCACCAAGAACATAGAGACACCCATCAACAGCTCCAATTGCACAACCGCAATAGGGCATTTCATCAAATGCATCCTTCCGTCCAAGAAAACCTCTAATAACTTCAGCAATTCTGATACCCTCCACCATGTTCCACATCCAAAGCCTAGAAGAACCTTTTCTAGGTTCTTCTTCATCGGCAAAATTGGGCATATTAGGCACTCTCTGCCATATCTTAGAACGAGGATCTAGAGCATGCCATAAAAGATTATTTTCTCCATCCTTAATCAATAGATACAGCCACTCTTCAGTTGTCCCAAGTTCTTTCCTTAATTTATACAGTTCTAAACTCATGGTAGTTGACTTCCACTTCTTTGATACCATCCTTACATTTAAGTAACAAATTCTAGGAAGTCTAGCAATAATCTGAAGAGATAACTCATCAGGGAGATTAGGAATGAGCCTAGGACTCTCTTCATCGACAGTAGAAGACATTCTCTGTCTCTTACACGTCTCATTCGGAGAGACTCCATTCCATTCCCTCTTGCCAGATTTTGTACTGGCCACACTGAAAAATGCACCCATTTCTAGCAAAATTCAATATCTGCAAGGAAAACCAAATCACGAGAGGAAATTTGAGTTATCAAAATAAAAGTCATTGCCAGCATCAAATAACCCCATTCAATGAAAATTAAAGTGAGACAGAAAAGCGGTGTAAACAGACACTAATCCATCACTCGCAAGTCCCACAGCAATTAAACACGAGAGAAATGCACTTTAAACACCCTCCAGGACTTCAAAGGCAATAGGAACTTCGTTTTTGAAAAAGAATTAAAAGGAAAACAAACTCCCACTATACAACCTGTAAAATCTTCCCCACAGAGAAATTCCTAATCATCACATCATTCAATATACCAGAAGACGCAGATCCTACCAAAAGAAACACTCAAACCTAAACAATTTTTCAAAATTCACTATCCGCGGAAGCAATTCAGAGAGAACAACAATATTTCGAAACTAATTTTACAAAAAATAAAATCAGAGTTTTGAAAGCAGCAATTTGAAGGAGGCTCCCCCAGCCCTTCATCTAATTTGCTACTTCCCCCACACACAGACCTAATAACGAAAAGATGCGCATTGAGATTGAAGTAAGAAAAGGAACAGTGAATGAATTGAAATCACATGAAAAAAAAAAAGGAATTGAAGAGAGAGAGAGAGAGAGAGAGAGAGAGAGAGACTTACGTTGACATAAATGAAAAGAAAAAGGGATAACAGTAGGAGAGAATGAGAAGAAGGGATGCAAAAATAAAGAAAGGGAATGAAAGATGAAAACGTAAAAGTGAGGGAAAGTGGCTTTGCATTTCACAACCAAGTCTTGCTTTGCGTTCAAACTGGAAGTTGCAAGAACCCAACGTGCGTTCTACACCCATATATCTCTTTCATATTTCATAAAAACACATATTCATTCTATCTATTTTTTTTATTATTTACAATATTCTTTATCATCTCATATTTATTTATTTTTCTAATAAAGGCTATTAATCTTAGCTTTATGTGTGTGTAGTGGGTAGTTACTCTCTACTTGTACTTTTAGTAGACATTCCATAGTGTCTTCTGAGTATGTTGAGAAAATTCGTGACAAAAAAAAAGAAGAAAAATATGACATATATTAAAATTTATCATTATTTTATAGATTATTATTAAACTATCTCCACCGTTGTTTTTATCACCGTAGTGAGAGGTTACCCGATAAAAACATATGACCTGATCTACATGATGCCAAAAGTCACTATTTGACTTTTATAAAAGTTTATTTGGTTAAAAGATTCAGATCTGAGGTCTTTTAAAAAGATCTTTTACACCTAACATGTCAACCTATTTCAATAAATATAAATATTTTTTTCTGCTCGTTTTTATTTATTTAATAAAATCATATATTTATTTGTTTTTCTTAATTATTAAACACGTTTATAAAAAACATGACAAACCATAATATTATTGAAAGCTAAATCTACACAAAATAAGTTTTTAAATAAATAATTTATTATTTTATACTGTATATACATGATTATATAACATATACACAGTACATATATTATACAATGATAAGAAAAGTCCAATTATACAAAGTCATTGACATTTAAAAGCCTCATAAACCAGGTAAAATTCTTGTAAAAAGAAAATCATGTTTTTAAAAGTATTTTATAATGGAGAAATAAGTTAGATTTACACTTTATTTTTTAATAAGAATATGCCCAATATAATCCATTTTCACTCTTAATCTTTATTATTATGATTAAGACTGTCAAATTATGAGGAATAACATCAATAATAGCAATAAAAAAATAATAATCTTAATTACTAATATATTAATAATGACTATAGTGATAATAAATAATAATAATGTAGTAGTCATAAAATTAATTATAATTATATTATTATGATATTATAAATTATATGAGGATGGTAACAATTATATGTTAATAAAATTCTTGAAAATATTCACAATAATTAAAATGTTTTAACATAAATATTTTAAAAATTCAAAAATATTTTAAAAATTTAATATTTACTTAATTTTAATTATTTTAATCGAAATCTTCCATTTTAATTTAAAGAATTTACGAAATGTGCATAATTGTTTGACATAATTTTTAAAATAATTATTATAAAAGTTAGTAAGAACAAAACCATAGTATCATGCTATTACATAATAGTATAAAACTATTATAAATTTTAGCTTATAACCTTTTCTTATTTTAAATCCAAAAAACAATAAATGAAATTAATATGGCTCACGTTCTTAATAATCAACTAACTCTCCAAAATATATCTAATCGGTGAACTTGTGGATATGGTTTGGTTCCAAGTCCCATGTGGGCCCTAAGCCCGTACAGTTGGGCCGTCGAATTCAAATTTTTGATTTGGACATATAATGATTCACATTCCGTTGCTTCACCAAATAGCCCATTCTTTCTTCCATTATTCATCCCATCACTTTCCAAAGTAAGCTCCTCCATGCAATTTTTTTTATTAATAAAAAACTGCAAAACGTTTTATACTAGTAGTTAATTAAAAATTATTACGTTATTATTTTACTTTAGCAATAATCACTTTAAATATAATTTCTAATTGGTTGAAAATATAAAAAAGGAAATCAAATCAGTAAAAACAAATTACAGTATTTGTTTATAGGAATTAAACTGTTGTTGTTAAGCCAGTGTCCAATCACTTACATATATTTACTCTTTTATTTCTTTCCTGGGTGTCTAAAATTATGAAAAACAATGGTCTATCGCTTAACATAAATTAGGTTAATACAATAGAAAAAGAATAAAAATAAGATTTCCAAAGTATTTTAATTAAAATATATTAGGTGTCAAGAGTTATCTCCTCGTCCTTAAAAACGAGTTCTACTCCTACATGTGCATGGTAGAACTAGAGAAAAAAACACATCAATCTCAAAAGGAATGATAAAAAATAATAATCTTCGATTCTGTGATGTTACTAATTGTACAATGCATAATAGAATATTAGGTATTACATATTGGGTTTAACTATATATTAGTATGTTTGTCGATTTTTAATCGATGTGCTTCAAGTTTTAGAATAATAGTTATCATAAAGATGTTGGTTGATTGATTGAATAAGAAGCTCTTGAGACTATATTTTGCGAATTTAGAAAAATTAACCAACTAATCAATCAATGATTTAAATTTTAAAGAAATAAGAATAATTTCGTGTAATAAAGTATCAACCTCTTAAAATAAAAAATAAATTAAGATTTAATAAAGTGTTTCCTCTTCAAAAAAATCTTGTAGGGGTAACAAATTTACTCGGTCCACCAACCATTCATTTTTTAGGTAAGACAAGTTAAGTTTTTAAACATATGTTAGTCTAAATTGTCTAATCTGCTTAATTCGTCAATCCACCAAACCACATTTAAGGTAGGACGGGTAAGACTTCCATTCCATCCACCTTTAATTATAGTGCTTGTGAATATGAATGACATGATTTTGGAATCAAAATTGGAATTGTCAATATTTTATGTGAAACTTTATTTACATCAATTTTTTTATATATCATTTGCTTTATTAGATTATTTTTTATATTTACTTTGTTTTGTTAGGCGTTAAACTTTGTTTGATTCCATTTTATTGCTCTTCCATGCATCTTTATTGTCCAAAAAGTGATATCAATGGCTACAACCAAATAAATAAGTTCAAAACAAACAAAAAAATTGAAGCGGGTTACAAATTTAAGCTCGTATAACCTACACGGATTAGCTTAGGCTAGCCCACTTTTGACAGACTAGTAGGGGATTGGGCCAAAACGAGCACGATTGACCAATTTTGCCACCCCTAACCTAGTGGGTGGAGGTAGGTGAGCCATCCTTCTAATTCTTCATCATCACACACTCAAAAGTTCTAACATAATGTGACCATCTAACTTTGCTGAAAGATCTTGATGTCGTTTGTGGGAAACAATAAAACTGATCTTAACAAAAGTTAGACTACTCAATATACATCACGAGAGGACAATGATCCAAAGGAAGGAGATTCTACAACCTTACAACACATCATGCAAGTAGTTGACAAATTAAGAAGACAGTAAAAAACGACACAACAACGAGCAGAGAAAGCTCTTCAATTTTAAGAGGAGCTATGAAAACATAATGAAGATTTACAAGGAGCGTTGTGACGTTCAGTCCCCCAAGAAGAGTTGGAGAGCTTACCTTATCAGGAAATTAACCAACCTTATCCAGCGAAATTGATGACGACTAACCTTATCAGGTGGCATTAACAAAAGTTAACCTTTGAGAAAGCAAGTTGACCTTATTAGGTTGCACTGGTCAAGACTTACTTGATCAAAAAGCATGACAGTGTTTAAAATCTAACACTATGCAACTAATACAAGTTTATTTTTTAACTTAGGCAATCGTCTAACTCGTAAGGTAATTTAAATTAAGACAAAACAATAAAAGGAAAATACCTTAAACCGATTAGACATAACTTACATCGTAATTTATTTATGAGTTTTTTGCTAGATAAACATCTTTGCCTACTCAACTTGAGACTCGGAGATGTGTACCGTTACTTAGCCTAGTCTCTTATTAAAAAGAATGTACATTATCTAAAGAGTCGACTATTAATCATTAACATAAAGATCCAATAAAACTACTCATAATCTTAGCAAAAGATAAGAAAAATATTTGTTTATGATTTTTGAAATTGGTTGAGAAAAATACAAATTTTAAGAATTATATAATATTAGATAAGATTTAGAAGATAACATAACTAATTATAACTTATAAAATACATTTCCTACTATAAACTAAGGAACTCGAATTGAATGTCATGATTTGAAACCATTTAAACTTTAAACCATAATAATATATATCAAATATAAATTATATACAATATATAATTTATAAAAAAAAGTCATATTTTAATATGAAACATAAATCAAAGTAATATTATCACAATTTAGATTAATCTAAAAAAAAATTATACTATGTATTTTCAATCTGTCCAAATAATTTTTGTATTCATTAACAGGTTACCATTATAGCTTCAATGTTGGTGGTAGAGTAGAAACATATTTTGTTAGTAAATATTATATTCAGGATACTGTATGACATTTATTTGTCATAAGTTTTTATTTTAGCATACTAATTGTTCTCGCCGGTTGACTCTCTCCCCAACTGACTAGGTTGAACGCCTTCTCTCAGATCTGTCGCAGTTGAGTATTGACTTGTGGCTCTGTTGTGACAGAGGGCACCCTACCTGTTGATTGCACTTCGACGATCAAGTCAGTAAGGACTCACAAAAAGTAAACAGATTTCAGTCTAGTGTACAGAGACAACGTACCTTCATCCGGGGTCTTAGGCCCCTTATGTAATCGCACGTGTAACAATTTCTCCCTTGAGAGAATAAAATCTTAACTGTAAATAGAACTGAGCACATAAAATAAAAACAGAAAAACTCACATGACATGAGCGTCAATTATTCTGTTATAAGCGCACACACTTATCTTTTAGAGTTATTATCAACATTTATCACAATACGGTGTATGTATCCCACATGCAACAAACAAACATACACAATTATCTATAAGCACATACACACAGGTTTCACCCCTACGTAGGGGCGGCCACATTGTGTTTGTTCTCAATAGGCTCTTCCATTGGGCCAAAAACTCATAATCTCTGCCCAGACCCAATAGCCGAACTAACCACTTATCAACCCACACTGAAGACCGAGCTACTCTCAAGATAAACCATTAATCGGTCCTGCCCAGTACACTAATAATCCGTGAATTTAGAAACACATAAATGAATTGTCATTTTCCCTTTAACGTAAAGATCTGCTTAATTTCTAAACCAAGGTCAAACTACTATTTGTAGTTTCACATGGTTGTTTAACAAATGTAGAAGCTCTAGAAAGAAACTGTCCACATAAACGTTTAGAAAGGGTCATGGGCCTTATTGGAGCAGATGCGGGCCGGCCCACGTAAATGTCAGGGAATGAGTCCGAATGGTAAGGCTGAAGCAACCCACCAGGCCCAGAAGCATAGTAAGTGAGGCTGACGCACTCACGTAAATCCCCACATCGCTCACTTTCCCTCGAAACTTTCTTCGCCAACTCTTCCTCAAACTCAAGACCACACTCTTCAATCTCGAACCCTTCATTAAATTGCATTTCTCCATCGTCTTCGTCGTCGACGATAGGGTAATCACACTGCTCGCAGTAATCATCGTCTTCAGGGACCAACCTCATCGTGACTCTGTCACCTTCTGTACGAACTTCCATAGTGCGGTGCTTGTGACCACGCTTCATTTTCTCCGCCGTTACGGTTAACCTTCCGTCACCGTTACATTCCCTCCTGAAAGTCCAAGGCATTTCTCCCGTTTCTCTCATCAACGTTAATGGCGGTGGCAACTGCCTCTTCCTTTTCTCACTCCTCTCTCTGCACCTTATAATCACCATCGGAGACTCACGTTCCATTCTCAATTCCTCTACGTAGGTTATCATGCAGTCCCCGCTCTCCGTTCCGATCACGTCTCCCATCATTGTCGTTCGGAACGCCCGTGAGGCCGCTGACCACATCCGTGATATCGGCGGCGGTGATGACGGTTCTGATTCCGCGGCTTCTTCTGGGGTGCAGCGATGAACAACTCTCGTGGCTGGTTCTAATTCTGAGTGAAATAGGGTTTTTAGACCTGCTTCACCTGTACGGTGTCGTTTTGGGGTATTTTTCGATGGGAATGCTAGTTTGGCTTTCCACGGCAGTATGGAACTATAAAACGATGATGTGATGTGTGAAAGATATTTGCTCACCATTTCGACAGATAAACTTTCCTGAAAAAGCATAGACACAGATCGTTAGTTTATTTCCTTTTTCTCCTATGCCCAGCAGCTTCTTCCAGCATAAGAGGGAGAATCATCCTCAAACAAATAAAAATAAATATACATCTTTATTATATCAAAACAAGAATATTGTACCTTAAGTACTATTTCTAATCCTTATGAAAATAGTTAAATTTATTGTTAATGAAATAATTTTCTTATCTATCGTAAATTACTCAGTTCATTAAAAAGAATTATCTTTTCTCTCATTAATTATTCATTGAATTAAAAATTATCCCATTTGCTCTCATTGACTGTCCATTGATTAAAGATATAAAAACATATAAAGTATTCATTAAAGATAATTCAAAAAAAATTAATACCTATTTTATAAGACGAAAATAAATTTAGAATACTTTTTCAAATAAAGAAGAGCAAGGAAGTAATATATTAAACTTAAACTAAAAATAAAATAAAAAGATGTAAATGATTGCATTGTATGTTTCCAAAAAAAATCATAACTGAATAAAGAAATTAAGATGGATGATGATTGTACAACTAATGCATGAATTTTGAAAAGAAATTGTGGATTTGAATTGGTGATGAAAGGAAATGCTAGGACATGTATCTGGTAATCTATATACATGTATTCTACTCGGCTCTTATAGTTTTTTTTTTTCTATACGTATCCTTTGATTATTTTCCCAACGTAAGCTTTCGGTGCAGAGGAAAAAATATAAAAGAAAGAAGATAATTAGTGTCCTGAGAATCAAATTAAGAACAAAACAAAAATAAAAAGGTTGGTTGGTGTTCTCATAATTAAAACTGAAAATGTTGACTCTTAACGGGTTAAAAGAAGTGGATTGTTGAAGCAATTAATCCAAACACTTTGTTTCTTTATAAATCTAGGAGTTAAATAAAGGCTAAGTTATCGTTTCTTGTGACTACGTTAACATATATATAAATACCGATCCAGATTTACGAGAGCAATTGCACGGATTAACCAAGAACATCCCAGAATTAATCGTCTCATAAAATATATTGAGCGGGAAGAATTACAAAAATGCAGGATAGAAACTATTTGATGGATTAATTTGTTGAAAAGATATTACTTTTAGTCAAATACAGTTAAGACTTTCAATGTTTTTTCAGGAATTCGTATCAAATTCACAAACCGTTTTAAAATTTGAAAACCAACTATAGAACTTCAAAGGTTTTGAGCAAAACTAGAACGAAGATATGAAAATACAAATATTTCGAAAATTAAATCTGAGATGAAGCAGAAAACAATGTTACGGGGGTGATGAATCGAACAGTGGTAGCGAAAAAGACACATAAGAATAGATATGAAAAGAGGAGAGATCTTACTTTGGTAGTGAGCCCGCAGTGAGTGTCGCCGCGTCACTTCATTTTCTCTGACACCGAGAAAGATCGGAAAAGGACAGAGAAAATGAAAGAAAAATGATGACAATCTGGAACGCGTTGCAGGCTACGGTTTTACAGCGAAGAAAACGTAGATGATGTATGCGATTACACAGTGGCGTTAATTACCTTAAATACCCCTTGTTTGGGTTAACTCGGGAATTGTGGAGAGTAAGAAAGAGAGTGGTTCCCACAGGGGTTTGAAGGATATGAAGGTCTTTTGGTGTGGGTTGTGGTGAATGAATATGTAAAACAAGGAGTTGATTAAGCAAAACCTGCGTTACGAATGAAAAGGGTGAGAGGACAAGAACTTCCATCAACGCATTCAAAATATTTTGTTTGCTTTTATAACCCTGCTGCCTTCCATCTTAGATGCCAGCTGGCTTCCTCACACCTAAATTCTTCTTCATATATGTCTTTAATTTTCTTTGCCATAATACTCTCTCTACACTCTCTAATTAATACATTATTTATTACTGCGTTTTCTTCTTTTTCTTAATTTATTTAATTTATTTAATTTTTTTTATGTCTATATCTAAATAAATGTACATATACAACTTTATTAAAATATCAGGTCAAGTAATCATGTATTTGAACGCTTAGAAAGAAATAAAAAAGAGCATTGACTAAACATGATTGAAAATTGCATATTGTATGAGTCTCATTATTTTTTTTCTATTTTTTTTAATTTTAAAGGATAAAACTATTTTATATCTCTCTTGCAATTTGGTTAAATAATTTTAATTTCTATATTTGAGAATGTCATGTTAGTACTAGAGTGAAGTGCAAAGTCAAAGATCAGAACTACGTTACCTGTTTTAAAATGGAAGAATTTAAACTATTTTGACCAAATTTTGAAAGACTCAAAGCATATCTTATCTAAATTAAATTTGACTTACATTCCTTGGCTTGGAGGGATTGAGGTGCTATCATATGCTTGGAAAATGTTTTTACATGATTATAGTAATAGTAAATAGTAAATAGTAAATAGTAAATGAAAAAAGCTAATCTACATTAATGTTCTGTTTCCAATTATAAGTTTGATTGTGTGCATGAATGAGTGTGGAATTGGGGTGCAGAGCAACAGAAGAAATGCAACCGTTACTCTTGTCTTTGACGATGTTGTTGCCTGCTTCCATGGTTGACTCTCGTCCAATGCTTAGATGGAGAAATGGACCAAAGCAACGTTGGTTCAACAAAAAGACGACTTAATATTTTAAATTAAATATATAATAAATCAGTCAATAAGTAATTTTACTATTTTTTTGCCAAAAGTCACATTAAATAAATAACAATTGAGTGTATTTCCAAAACATTCATTCTATTCTATTCTAGCTTATATTTTATATGATATGTGATTCTTATATTTTTAATTGAATATTAATTATTTCAGACAAAAGTATAGACTATCTTTAATCTAAAATATTTGATGTGGTTAAAGATAAGTGTACTTTTCACAGTATGAATTAGATGATCCTTCGTGTATAGTGTTACATTGTATATATGGACAAAACTCTACCCTCTCTCTTTATGGTCATGATTATGCCTTAATTGGGTGATTAAAGTTAATTGATTGAGATCTCATGACTTGTGCTATGACACTACACTAGATACAAGGGTCGGATAGCGACCATAAATTACCAACAATCGGTGACACATGAATCTGGATCTATCCCTGACATATTCTATACCGACCATGCAAAAGCATCTAAATTTTCTCTCAAACATTCTATCAACTCTTTTTTCACCTCATCTTCCATGTGGCTACTGACCTTCAAAATCCTACCCTCCCCCCAATACTATAGTTTTGATTTCTTCCACCGATTGTGGTTTCTCTCCCTTATAATCTATCATTGGATCCAACTTTACCTCCTCACAACCTCGTTCGCCCCTTTCCACTTGCCAACATTTTTTTTAGTTTTTTAAACTCCCTTCATAACACTTCCGCACTGCCTTTTGATCTACCCTTATTACTCTCTCACATTACCCCTACCAGTGGGGTATTTTATCTTCATATGAACTGAGGGTACTACTGCCATTAACTTATTTATGGTTGGTCTTCCTAACATAAAATTATACGATGAAGGAGTGTTGACAACCATGTACCTGATATTGATCGTCTTGACCTCCCTTCCATCTTCAAAGGTCGTTCAAGCCTCTAGGTAGCCCCGCACCTGTACTGAGTCACCTGAGAAGCCAACCAATACCCTTTCATACGACTCCAGTTCGTCTAATGGTCCTCCCATGGTCACAAAAGCGTCCCAAAAAAGCATATCCACAGAGGAACTTTGATCAACTAAGCATAACCTCATTTCCTGCATCATCTCCATCAACATACGAGTTGTATCCAGTGGGGGGTCCTCCATCTAGTGCCCCCCATTTGCCTCTTCGTTCGCCGTTGCTCGTCTTGTTCCTCTCATTCTGACCTAAGTCCTGATACTGTGGTGTAGTGGTGCAGGAGTAAATTTACCTATTCCATAGTGAGCGACAAAATGTTCCTTCTATGACGTAGAGCATTCGAAGCGAAGGATAAGTGTACCTTTCACTAGTATGAATTAGATGATCCTTTCTGTAGAGTGTTACATGGTGTATATGGACAAAACCCTACCCTCTCTTTTTATGGTCATAATTTTACCGTAATTAAATTATTAAAGCTAATTGATTGAGATTCCATGACTTATGCTTTGACATTACATTAAATACAGGATCAGATAACGATCATAAATAATTACCAACAATCAGGCCAAACCCATAACTTTACACTAATAATTTTTATCTTCATTTCTTCTTCCCTATAAAACACCTACATTTTATCTATACTGTATTATTCAAATTTAAATACTTATGTCATAACTTGTAGTTACCATTTACTTGTGTAAACACTACACCATTTTAGACAATAAATAAAAAATATTGTTTCAAATATAGTCTTAATTTTAGCAATAATTTGACCATGAGTCACTTTTTTTTATCTATATTTAACCAACATTTTAATTCATAATTTTAAGATTTTTTAAGTGTTACGTTCACGTTTAAGTCATTGATAGTTAACTATTGCAATTACATTTAAACAATTTTAAGTAACACTTTTATAAATGTGTTTACTATTTTGAAGTTGCATCTTAAACAACACTTATAATAATTTTGAAATGTGATTTATTCCTTTAAACTGCAAATATAATATTTATAAAAATATGAGTTATGCATTAAGTCACTAATTTATTTGATACATTATTATCGTAATATAAAAGTATAATACATTATATAAATAAAATTGAATAAATAAATATATTAAAGACAATGAAATAAATGAAATAAATAACTCCCTTTTCATATATAAATAAAAAGAGAGAAGGAGACTTAATGCATAAGTGAGAATTCTTTGAGATATGAAAAACGTACCTTTTTTCCTTTTCCCCGTCTCTTTAGTAGGTTGACTTGGGCCTTGGCCATGTGGGTCAAGCAGTTGACGGTTAGAGACGTGCTTAGTGGTCTCTGGGTTGTGTTTGGTAGTTTCCTGAGATCTAGGGAGTGTTCCCAAAAATCCAGGGAGTGTTAACGTGTTTGATTTACTTAGTGACTTAATGCATAAGAGAGAAAGAGACTTAATGCATAAGTGAGAATTCTTTGAGATATGAAAAACGTACCTTTTTCCCTTTTCCCCGTCCCTTTAGTAGGTTGACTTGGGCCTTGGCCATGTGGGTCAAGCAGCTGACGGTTAGAGCGTGCTTAGTGGTCTCTGGGTGGTGTTTGGTAGTTTCCTGAGATCTAGGGAGTGTTCCCGAAAATCCAGAGAGTGTTAACGTGTTTGATTTACTCAGCGGGAATTATAACTGCTCATTCCACGTGTAACCACGTTCTTTATTTAATTAAGTCATTTAACGCAAACCATACGGTCGTTCGGTGCCGACCGGTACACTTGCCCCCCAGACTCGAGGATATGGATGGCCGAAGAGTCGTATGAGACGCATGGGGTTTTCGAGGCAGTGCTTGATAGCTGGCACCATTAAATGCGTGGCAGAGATGTGACGTATGACAGAGCTGCCGTTTGGGGGCGCTGTCCCATCTGGATGAATTTAACGGTGAGGATTTTGTGTCGTGTCATGTGCCGAGTGTGCTTGACCGTTGGATTGGATTCGATCTAACGGTGCTGGACGAAAACGCTGAGGTTTCTTCTCTCACCTCGTAGCCTATAAATAGCGTTTCATTTGAATGTTTGAAGATTTCCAGTTTTCTTCACTTTCTGAACCTTGTGCTATTTGCTCCGATTGTTGGGTGTGCCGAGTCTATTGCCAGTGTTTATTTCACCGTTTCAGGTTAGTCATGTCTTCTTCTGTCGAGTCTTCTAATGTTGTAGGTTCGTCTTTGACTTGTACTGCATCTGGCAGTGCGAGCCAGTCATCGGACGACCCAAGTTATGATTGGGTCGACCCGTCCGTCCTCCGAATCCCTAGTAAGATAAAATCCTCTGATGATTTAGATGAATTTCTCTCTACTCATAAGGATTTTCTAGCGGCGGATTGTCCGACCGAGGCACTGACCGTTGATATCTGTGGTATGACCGACCGTGTATGTCACAGTCGAGAGAATGCCCCGCATGATTTTTTCTTTGTATATAGTACTTTCTTTTCTCACTTGCATGTGTCCCTTCGACAACTTCACTATGAATGTTCTTCGTATCCTCAACATTGCACCAACCCAGTTACATCCAAATTCGTGGGCAATTTTACAAGCCTTTCGAATCATCTGCCAAATTTTTGGCCTTACGCCAACTCCTGAGTCTTTTTTATATTACTACAATACCCATCCGAGTACCCCCGTCGGTTGGTTATCTTTGTCCAGTCGTTCGGGGAACGTGCGTTTTGCCGCGTTCACCACTTCCTATAAGAATTTTAAAGATTATTATTTCAAAGTGTTTGTCGAACCGGACGACCGAGACTTGTTCTACAATGCCGATGGGACCACAAAATTTCCGTTCCATTGGACCGAGAAGCCCACATCACTTGACCATCGGTTTTGGGACTCCTTATCTCCTTTTGATAAAGAGATTTTGATGGTCGTAAATCAACTATCGTGTAGACTTCCTACTCGGGAATTGGTAGCCCTTTATGGGTCGTCCAAGCAATGGGCGGATCTGAATGGTGAGCACCTTTTTCTTTTCAGTTGTTTAAATAATAATTTGTTGTTCCTTATGTGTTTGTATTTTACAGATATTGTCTTGATGATGGACCCTAGCCTGAAGAAGTACATGAATACCCTGAAGAGGCAGGCTAATAAGAGCAAGATATCTATGCTTGCTGGGACTACACCCATATCAACCGACCGAGAGGTTGTCCCAGTTGAGCCCGCCGTTGCTCCGGTTCAAGGAAAAAAGAGGGGCCGGCCGGCTAAATCCCCACGTTTCGAGGCTCGGACGTTGTCGGAAAGTCCAGTAAGTATGTTGGGGCTATCTGTAAGGGTGGCTCCAACCATGCAATTCGATCTTCGTCCCGAAGACGAGGGTGTTCTTTTGGCCGTTCCCTGCTTGGACCTGATAGAAGAAGTGGTGGAGTTACAATGCCGAGCTGCTGTGGTGAGTCGAGCTTTTGGGGACGAGTTGAAGAGAGTTAAGACGGTCCCCATTCCTAAATTGAAGAAACAGCTGAATGACTCAGTCGTCTCTTTGAAGGAGGCCTTGAAGGCGACCGAAGAAGCTCAGAACGAGGCTCGTTTGGCTAGAGAAGAGCAAGAAACACTAAAGGCCACTCTAACTGAAGTGATGGCCGAACGAGCTGATGCGGTGAAAGCAAAAGAAGAACTCGTTGTCGCTAAAGAATCCCTCGGTGCTCAGGTTGAACAACTCCAAGGATTTATGTTGAAGATCAATGAGGAGTCCTTCAAGCAGGGCGTCCGGCAAGTTGCCTTCTTCCACGGTGTGCCGGCTAATGATGAGCAGTATGATTCAAATATGGATGTGGTGGATGGCCAACTGATGCCCCTTGGAGGTGAGGAGGGCGAGGACGATGATCAAACTATGAACGACCCAATAGCGAAGACGGCCCGAGATGATCTTGAACAACCGGATGAGTCGACACAGCCGGACGATGCCATTGATATTGTTTGAAACAATTATTACCTGGACCCGGGATGTGGGCTAAGAACAAATTTACCGCTTTATGTTGTTAAATACTTTGAACAATTTTATTTTCTATTATCAAGCGCGACTTCGTACTTCTTCTAATATGCGATTCGGACCGAACGATCGGTTGATTGGTATTTGATTAAGAATTTGGTAAGTAAGATGGTTGATGAATTTGTTTGAAGTTGTAACTCTTACCGACCGCTTAGGTTAATTGATTAATGACTTATTAATTTATTTCTAATCAAATAACGGTTAATTAATAATGAACTATTAATTTTTGACCGAAAATTTGGTAAATACTGTTCAAGTTACAATTCGGATAACCTTGGTTATAATTATGACCGAACGAACAATTAATTAATAATAATAAATCATTAATTTCTGATCAAAAGTTCGATAAATAACGTTTAAGTTTTAATTCGGGTAACCTGGGTTATAATTCTGACCGAACGAACGGTTAATTAATTTCTAACCAAAAATTTGTAAATAACGCTTAAGTTATTATTCGAATAACCTTGGTTATGGTTCTGACTGAACGAGCGATTAATTAATTTCTGACCAAAAATTGGTAAATAACGCTTAAGTTATTATTCGGATAACCTTGGTTATGGTTCTAACCGAACGAACGGTTAATTAATTTCTGACCAAAAATGGGTAAATAACGCTTCATGTAAAATGATTTAAAGTGCCTCGTTAAAACCTTCTCGGTCGAAAACCCTCCTTAGGGATAAAACAACCGAGCGAGGAAAGTGTGCACTGAGTTTATTTATCAACTGTAATAGAACTTGAGATGCGTGGCATTCCACGTTCTCGGTATAGATTTTCCTCATAAATATTCTAAGTAATATGCTCCTCCTGCTGCTGTATCTGCAATGCGGAATGGCCCTTCCCAGTTACTTGAAAACTTCCCACCGTCCTTCCGAGCGTCGCTGCGCATGCGCCAAACTAAATCTCCTTTCTGGTAACTTTGTGGCTTCACCTTTGAGTTGTATCTTCGTGCTGCCCGGACTTTGCATGCTTTTTCTCTTATCCTGCATTTTTCCCTTAACTCATTGATGAGGTCGAGGCCGACCAGTAGGCTTTCTTTGTTCAAGTCCAAGTCTAACGTTTGTCGGCGCAGCGAAGGTTCATCGATTTCAACCGGAATCATGGCATCAGTGTCGTACGTCAAACTGTAAGGTGTCTCCTGCGTTGTTGACTGAGGGGTACAGCGGTAGGCCCATTGAACCTCTAACAGTTCTTCAGTCCAATTTCCTTTAGCTGGACCGAGCCTTTTCTTTAACTCGTTGAGAATAACTTTGTTGGCGGCTTCGGCTTGACCATTGGTCTGTGGATGCTCGACCGAGCTCGTGATATGTTTGATGTGGAGTTTTTCATAGAATTCAGCTAGCCCTCAGTCGGTAAATTGCCGACCGTTATCCGTGATAATGACCTGAGGTAGGCCGAACCTGCAGACAATGTTTTTCCATACAAAATTCTGTACGTTGCGGGCGGTGATGGCCGTCAATAGTTCGGCTTCGATCCACTTGGTAAAGTAATCGATGCCAACCAACAGGAACTTGCATTGTCCTTTGCCAGGTGCGAAGGGACCGATAATATCCATCCCCCATTTCACAAATGGCCAGGGAGATAGGACGTAGTGTAGATGTTCTGGTTTTTGGTGTGATAGGGTGTCGAACTCTTGACACTTTATACATTTTTGAACGTATTCGGTGCAATCTCCTTGTACGGTCGGCCAGTACTATCCAGCTCTCAAAATTTTGGCGGACATAGTCCGTGCTCCTGAATGGGTTCCGCATATCCCTTCGTGTAGTTCGGTCATCACATAAGTGACTTGCTCTGGACTAAGACACTTTAGGAGAGGACGGGAGTATCCTCTCCTATAGAGGTCTTGGCCAAAGAGTATGTATCGGGCGACCTGTAGTTTCATCGTTTTCTCCAAGTGCGGATCACATATTCCTTCGGTCAAATATTGCTTGATGGGAGTCATCCAGTTAGGTTGAGTGTCGGTCGTCATGCATTCATCGGTACTAACACTAGGTTTAACAAGGGTTACATGTATGGCCGACCGATGGACTCCTTTCTTTTTCAGGGTGGCCAATCTTGACAGAGTGTCCGCACGAGTGTTATTTTCTCTCTGTACGTGTTGAAACGAGATTTCTTTGAACCTGTTTACAAGATTTTTCACAAAATGGAAATATTGTTGAAGCAATGTTTCTCTTACCTCATACTCCTCTTTGAGCTGTCCGATGACTAGACGGGAATCGCTTTTACAAATTATGTTTGTTATCTCTAACTCGATTGCCAGGTGTAAACCTGCGATTATTGCTTCATACTCGGCCTGATTATTTGAAGTTTTAAATTCAAACTTCATGGCTTGCTCGATGACAATTTCTCCCGGTCCTTCGAGTACAACTCCCGCCCCGCACGAACGACTGTTTGAAGATCCGTCTACATACAACGTCCATCGGGGTGTTTTCTCTTCGGTCGGATAAGGAGTGAGTTTTGGTGCGAAGTCAGCAAGGGCTTGGGACTTAATGGCCCCCCTAGGTTGGTATTCGATATGGAATTCTGATAGTTCGACTGCCCAACCTATCATTCGTCCGGCCAGGTCAGGCTTGGTGAGGATCTTCATAATGGGATAGTTAGTCTTAACTATGACCTTATGATTTTGAAAATACATCCGCATCCGCCGTGCTGTAATGACCAAAGCCAGTGTGACTTTTTCTACCATGTGGTACCGGGTCTCCGCGCCGTGTAGGACTCGGCTGATGAAATATACCGGTCGTTCTTCCGTTTCAATTTCCTGCACCAGAACAGAACTTACTGCTTCATTGGAGACAACAAGGTAGACTATAATGGGCTCGCGTGCGTTCGGTTTCTGGATGACCGGTGGGGATGTCAGGAATTCTTTCAACTGTTGGAAGTTCTATTCACATTCGTCTGTCCACTCAAATTTAGTCGTTTTCTTCAAAAGTTTAATAATAGGTCTCGTTCGTTCGGCAAGCTTAGGTACAAACCGGGACAGGGACGTAAGACGACCCATTAGCCGTTGGATCTCTTTAAGTTCGCTTGGACTTCTCATTTCTGTGATGGCTTTACATTTTTCTGGATTGGCCTCTATACCCCGATGGGTAAGCATGAAGCCTAGGAACTTGCCGCCTTCTACACCGAACGCACACTTTTCTGGGTTTAAACGCATGTGATACTGACGCAAGGCTTGAAAAACTTCTTTCAAATCGGAAATGTGTTGTTCGCACGAATCCGAATTCACGACAATGTCGTCGACATATACTTCTACGTTTTGACCGATCATGTCGTGAAAAACATGGTCCATCAGTCGCTGATATGTGGCCCCGGCCTTCTTGAGGCCGAACGACATGACTTCGTAGAAGAAATTATTAGAATCTGTTCTAAATGCAGTCTTTTCTCTATCACGGCGGTACATCTGTATTTGGTTGTATCCTGAATCTGTTCTAAATTACCATTCGCCTTTTTGACCATCACCACATTGGCCAACCACGTTGTGTAGTGGGCTTTCTGAATAAAACCAGCTTGAACTAGTTTGTTTGTTTCCTCCCGTGTGGCTTTGCGTCGTTCTTCACCTAGTTTCCTTTTCTTTTGAACGATCGGTCTAGCCTCTTTATAGACAGATAACCGATGGGTGATAACATCTGCCTTTACCCCTGGCATGTCTGCATCGGTCCAAGCAAAAAGGTCAGCATTTTTCGTTAATGTCTTACCGATCGCTTGTCGGTCGTCCGGCTTGAGAGATGTTCCTATATACGTTTTACGGTCTTTATCACGGAGGAATATGGGTTCAAGATCTTCCCCTGCCTCCATCCGAGGATCATCCAGGCGGGGATCTAGGTTGACTAGAGCGACTAAGTTTCTTCTAGATTCTCTTCCTCTAGAACGTCTTTCTGGCGATCGGCCTCTCCGCTCTGGCGTTCGGTCGACCGACACAGTGTATAACCTTCGGGTTGGTTCTACCTTCAAGCTAGCTACATAGGACTCTCGCGCTATCTTTTGATCTACATGTACGGTGGCTATGTCTCCATTGACCGAGGGGAATTTCATGGCTAAGTGAGGGGTTGAAACAATGGCTTTCAACCTATTGATAGATGGACGACCGA
>Ga0123342_1001004_pt1 | contig 47049 bp, 21 predicted proteins | sample Turbeawhitnodule_FD_89960 | JGI IMG/M metagenome (GOLD analysis project Ga0123342, IMG submission 89960) | Root nodule microbial communities of legume samples collected from Mexico - Turtle bean Mexico white nodule | ecosystem: Host-associated > Plants > Roots > Nodule | place: Mexico: Nepantla...
ATATAAATGGAAGATTTTATTTAACTATATTTTTTTTACACTGATTTATAATATTTTATAAAATAATAAACAAACTTAAAACTTCCTTAAAATTTATTATGATTTGTTTCTTCATTTTAAATAATATATATATATATTTTAAACATTGTACAATAAATTTTTTAAAATATTAATACATTCAAATGAAGCATTGTGATACATTCAAATGAAACATTGTGATATATTTAAATGAGGGTAAATTTGGAAATAAGGGATGCTGACATGGCTTTCCCTCTACATCTCTTAATTTTGAGGGGAGAAGATATTTACTTTTCACAGGTATATCCTTTCCTTCACTTCCCTGCACATCTCTTGATCCAAACCATGGATATCCACTCACATCCTTCCTCTTGAACAGTACATCCATGGAAGCAAACAGGGGTAAGTATCTCTCATGTCTCTAAAGATATACATTAATATATATTTCTTTGTGTTTTGGCTAGTTGTTAATAATGAATATATATATATATATATATATATATTTCTTTTTTTATAAAAACTTATTAATATTATAAGAATGATAGAAATATAAAAAAAATCTGTTTTATTTTATTTATTTTTTATTTTCTTCTTTATTATAAAATAGACCAGAGATAAATAAGAAAAAACAAAGATGAACAATAGAGTAAACTAAATACAAAGAACATAAGAATAAACATTCCTTCTTTCTTGTTATTGAAATCAAAACAAATGATCGGAATATATACAAATACACTCATTCTAAATTTAAATAATCAATAATTAAATTATAAAATCATAACACAAAGATAAAATAAAGGTTATTCATCTATATTTTTTATATGTTTATCTCGTTTTTATATAATTTTGTTGCATATAAAAAAATGTTTAGCGATCTTCTTTATTTTTTATTTTATTTTTAGAATTGTGTGTTGATTTTTTTGAGGGAAGCCAGCCTTAACTAATATTCTTAAGTTGATAAAAAAATTATATAATTTAAAGATATAAAAATATTTAAAATAGAGAATTATTTTTGTGTTATAATTAGTCTACTACGCGTGTGTTCATAATAGTTATTGAGTATGATTTCGATTTTAAGTACTAAACCGCTGTTGGTAGTGGAAAAAAATTGGCTCTCCCTCTTAAATTTATGATTAAAAAATGTATGGAAATTCTTTATTTATTTTTTAGCATCGAGATTAACACTTATTAATGTGACATTTTAATTTAATAAAAACACAGAATAAAATAAGAATTTCAATATATTTATAAGAATAACATCAAATATTATAGGTTTTAAGTTGAAATGATGTGACTAATATATTTTTAAAGTATAAAAAAAAGAATAGTGTTTTTTTAAGTATTTCAGTAATACTCAAAGTGTCTGAGAAAGAAGGAAAGAAAGAGTAGAGCATAACATGGAGGACGAATCCTCAAACTCAAGCACCTTCCAGAAAATTCTAGATCTTCTCTACGCCGCAGGCTTCCTCCAAACGACAGACTCCGATGCGCCACCGTCTGAAAAAGTCATCGCCGGCCTCTCTCGGTGCATCGCCGCCATAACGCAAGTATCTTTTTCTCCCTTCTTTCAATCAATTCGGTTGAGGTTTTCTCTGCACTCAATTCCCCTAACTCGCCTTGCAGAGACCATGGGAAAACACTCGACATCGAGGAATCTTTAGAATTAGTTGGATGCCCGCACCCTCTTCATCTCTCTCACGTCAAAGATCTCGATGCCGACGCTCTTTTTCCTGTAATTCAGTGGCTTATGTCACACCTTACGCAAAATCAAGAACACTGTGCCAGCGAGGTATTGGACTGTTGCTAACAGTGATCGAAAGTTTTGGTTCTGATAAAAGTGAAAAAGATTGATGATGTGCCTGTTTTCTGAAATAATGAAAGGAAATAAGTTTTGAACTATTTTTTATTATTTAGGGCATCTTTGTTTCTGTTTTTCAAAACTGTTTTTAGAAGTAATATATTGTTTAGGAAATATGAGGTGACAAAACTTATAATGTCATCTAGAGCGTGCTTGGATGGGACAGGGGTTTTGAGAGCATTTCGTCTTAAAAAATTTCTATATTTTTAGTAGAAGAGCTCTTTAAACCATTTGTCGCTTGTATCCATCCTAGACCTTGTGTGTGTAGAATTGAACTCAATATTTTCTTCACTTTATTTTCCAAAATTAGTTTTTTGAATTTTTTTAATTAGAAAATAGAAATAGATGTTGCAACCTTTTCCCAAATATGCTTTGTGTTTATTATTTGTTTAATGCAGTGCTGATTTTTGGTATAGGTTTCTCATGCTGAAAATATCATTGAAGAGCATGAGTGTAGAACTTCGATTGAGGCATTGGGTGGCAACTTAGATGAACTGGTTGGTGAGATGGATAAGATGTTAGATATGAAACTGGCTCCTTTCTTTTTTATAACATGCCCCATCCTCCCCCTTTCTGATCTTCTTTGATTATTAGTTTTGTACTTCTCCTGCTAATTGTTAACAGAAAATGGGCAACCGTTCCTTTGTAGTTCTAATTTTGCTATCTTTAGCAGCATTTGCATCTATGTTCTGTAAAAATTTATTTGGCTTTGCTATTGAACGGGCTTCTTCTTATTTTTGGCCTAAAGAATCAGCAGAAGATGAACGTTGTGAAGCAATTAACTACTCTACAAGACAGAATCAGTAATGAGGGTGCTGATTCTGCAGCACCGAAGTTGATTTCTTTAATGACATCTTTGAAGGTGAATTATTTCTTTCAATTTATGTAATATTCAAATTTTCAAACCTGCCGGCTGGTGCAGGATATTTAACTAATTTTTAATTAACAATTGCTCTAAAAATGATATTAAGTGGTGGTAATGCCATTCACTGTTGGTTCAGGATCTTGATAAGCAGGAAAATTACTTTCGGTTCAATCGCAATTCTAAACACTCAGAACTTCAAGCTGATATTAGTGAACTAGAGAGGCAAATTACAAATTACAGTGATAACAAGAATCTATCTGATGGACTGCATAATTCTTTCAGTGAATTAGTTGAAAAAGTCGATTTGATGAAAAAGGTAAACCAGTTTTAACAAGCGGATTTGTTTCCTACTCCTTTTATTCTAATCTCTTGACAGTTGATGATTTTGAATTGTTGTTGTGGTTGCCCTGCAATTACTGAAATTATGGAACATTTGGGCTGATGTGGTTTGATGAAAAAAATTCCCAAAATGCAATAATGCAGCTGCAATTGCATCTGGAAACTGCTATTTAAAACTTTAAGCTTTCCTTTACTAGTTCTTGACCATTGCTTATTTCATTGTTTCAAATTTCAATTACTATAAACCCATGCCTTTTCCGTTTTTGTTAGCAACTTGCTGCTAGATTGAGGAATATTGTAGCAGTAAGACGTCAGATTGATGACCTACCTTGCCAATCAGAAGTAATCCAGTACGTTTGTTTCTTTCACCTTTCATTTGTACATAGTTTCCATCATACTCCTTGAAACTCTTTGTCATTGAATTTGAATATGGTTTTACCTAGTTCTAATTTAAGTACAATTAAACTAATCTAGGATATTTTCTTTCAAATTCATCTGCATACATCTTTCAATGCTCTTCTTTGAAACTCTTTGAACACATACACTACTTTATTTGAATTTTGTGCAGTTTGAACTCATCTTCAACTCAAGGTAGGGAAAAATACGAACTCAATATAATCATTTTTTACATTTAAATTTATTTCTTTCCACAATTTTTGTTTCCTAAACATTTGGGGAGGGTTTGATTTGATTTCTAGATAGGGTGAGACTGACAAGGCTTAAATTGGATAGGTTGATAGAAAGATACTATGTCCTTGTTTAATCTTCAAATCCATTCTTATTGGGTAGGAAGTTTAATCAATTAATTTACTTGAGCCTACTAGCCTCTAAGATATACTAATTCGTGCGAGAGTTATGCCCCTGCTACTAATGCATCATTTTATTGGATGAAGTAGAATGTGCAGTATGAAAAAAATCTATAAAAAACACTAGATTTTGACCATTGTGCAATGAAGAGAGGAAACGAATGTCATGCATATATGACAGGATCAATAATATGTGCAACCTGCTTGTAGTCATATATATTATTTACAAGATATTTCTTCATTTGTGTATGCAGGTACGAATGTCGGCTCTCCGAACTGTATGCACAAATCCAGGTTCATGAATTGTTTTGATGAAATAGAGTTTATGATTATGAAAGATAAAAGTTAAGTTAGCAGGAGTGTACTAGTTTTTATATCTTATCTGATCATAGTTATCCTATTGCTAGTTCTAACTTCTAATTGATATGCATGTCCTTGGTTTTGCCTATGTACAGGGAAAACATCGACAAACTCATAAATACTATGCTACCTACAATGCTCTCTTGGAAATAAAAGAATTGATGTTAAAGGAAACATCTTTGTTGAATTCGATCATTTCTCAGGTATTCATTGGAGAAGTGGAAGCATGCTCTGAAATTTTCTCTTGCACTTGGTTTGGTGTTGAAGAGACCACAGTTTAGACAGATTAAGGGTAACCACAATCAAGGCAGCTTTCTAACACTACACATGCAATTGCTCGAAAAAAAAAAGATTTTTCAAAACTAAAGTAGAGTTCATAATTACTAGCCACAACTCATTGTTTAAACATACAACCACCATAAAAAGATTATATAATTAAGAAAAGAAAGGACCAGAGCATAGGGAGTTCAAAGAACATATCATTAACAAAAAGTACTGGGAGGGCCTCTGAGTGAAGACTGTGTTAGTGGTAATTACAAATTTTGCTGCTGCATGTATTTAGCATATTTTGGATTTGGAAGTACTTAAAATTAGTATTACTGTCTATCATGAATTAACTATAACAGCAACTATATGAAAAGTTAAGTTGTTGGATAAACACTCATGAATTATTACATCTCTTTACACTGTGTTTAAGGGTCCTTTTGGCTTGAAGCGTGATAATTGCCTTGTGAATAGGGGTGGCAAGTTGAGTTCTTGATCTCTTGGTAACGGAGACTCTTATTCTCCATTAGGGACCGAAGGTTTTCAATCACATGCCGAAGCACAGTTTTGTCAGGCTGTGACTATGGCCTTCTCTGCTATTGTGTTGTACCTTTCTGTCGCAACTGGAGCAGTGCAATTCACATTCACTGCATTAATGGGTGCAGTGCAGCTTAGTTAATGGTTGAAAATCCCTGTTTGCTCCCATGCCCCTCCAATACTGCATTGTTCAGTTTATATCGGTGACGATATCTTAATATTACTTCCCTTCTTTGGGGTTTTAGCTTGAAACCCTTTATAAAACAATTTTTCACCATTGTTTTTGTAATTCATTGCCTGCTGTTCTCTGGTGCTGTCCCTGGCCTTTTCTGATGTTTGCCAGCACCTTCCTGGTGTTGCGGTCCTTCCTCTGTTCTCTGGCACCATCTCCACCGTTGTATTCTGTGGTTGCTATTCAGTTCACTCTCTTACTGTTCCTTGTTCTCTCTCACACATTGTTCTACACTTTCATTTCGTTCCAGGGAATGCTCTCTCAGGTCTTTCACGATTCCATCTATGCTCTCCATTACTAGCATATATGAATGTATATAATTTTGAGTAATTTTTCAATATATATATATAGCTGTTTTTGGATTGCCACTCATCACTGTTTTCTGGGATTATAACCAACTGCCCTGAATGACTAATATTTTAAGCTATTAGAAAGGCACAGATGATTTTATCACCTCTTTCCCTATGTCAATATGGTTCAACAGAATATTGTGTTCTGAGGTTTTTCTTGACCTCTAAGTCTTTTAGAGCGGTGAAAAGAACTCATAGGTGCCTTCCATGCCCTGTTCTGACTTTGATGAGAAGAAACCCAATTTAATTGGATTCGACAGGGTCCAGGTTTTCTTCAATACATAAATGGTAGGGGCTATTTTTTGGAAGGTAGTAACCCACCACGAACCTGGTTTGAGAGTGTGTTTTTGTCTAACTATATGCTTTAGGTCACAATTTTCTTACTTTCTAATGTTCTTAATATTTGTTTATATGTATTATTTGATCCAAAATGTGCTTGATATATAATTTATTTAAAGAAAACTATGTGATTATTCAAAAAAAGGTGGGGGGGTATCAATTCTTTATCCACTGGGTGCTTGCCGCCATCACACCCTGTTGCGATCCAATGAGATAAAAACTGTTTGGCCTAATGTTTCATTTTTTGTAAGGGAAAATGTGTATTTTTTTTTTTATGTTATCTAATCAGTTTTAGCTGTTGTTGTGTTTCTTTTTCACTTGGTTGCAGTTTCAAGAGGCCTTTAGTAGCACCGATGGGCGTATAAAACTAGTTCATTCCATGGAAGGAATTGTCAAGGGAAGTCAACAGGTAATGCTATTTTCTAGCTTTCACAGGTAATAAATTTGGAAGAGTTAACTGCAGCTCTTTAGGTCTCGTGTTGATTTTAACTTAATAACTCTAAGAACATTGAACAATATTGATCAGTGATAAATTGTTTGTATGAGCCGACGCATGTTTTCTTTTTCTCCGTTAGAAATTGTCATTGAATTATATAAAGAACACAATGCACAAGTAACATTAAAAACGCCAGCAGAAGCTTTTTTGAGCAAACATTGAGGCTTTCTATTTTCCTAAAATAGAAGGTATGTACATATTTTGGCGAAATCACAATAAAACACTTTTGATATATTTAATTACTAGTTTTAAAATAGGCTTTTAATAACTGCTTACAGTACAGAATTAAAGCTACATTATTCTGCATTTACTAAATTGATTTGATTTTAATTATATCATTAATATAAGTATGATTTAGAGGATACATTTGTTGCACAATGTTCAGTTTCATGGTAATTTTGTAGAGAAAACCCCCACGTTTTATAAAAAAAATCCTCATATTTTCTGTTTCATGTGAATTTTTTTAGTCTTCCCTCTGTGTTTATATTTGTCCACTGAACGTGCTTTTTTTACGAGCTTTAACTGCTGCACTTATGTGCAGAAGCTTGAAAGGGTTCGTGTAGGACTTCAAGAAGAAGAGAGAATCCGCAATGATCTGAAGGGTAGGTATGCTGCAGCAATCGGTGAGCAGAAGCGCTGCTATTCGCTGTCGAAAGCTTTTCAGGTAAGCTTTTCTTTTCATCCGATGACACGACTTTTTGGTGATTTTTGTGTGTGCTAATCCTCCGTTCAATTGATTGTTGTGTGTATACGATAACAGAGCAGCATCAGTTAATTTAACGTGGGTATCAATTGCAATGTTAGAAACTCAAGTAGTTACGCATTACTCTCTCTTCTTCTATATATATATATATGTATTCATTGTCTGCCTCTATATATTTTTTTGTGTCTGTATTGAGTAACACAGGTTGAATAATCTTCTTTTCCTCGTTCACGTGTATTCTCTCTCACTCTGTCATGGTATCATCAGCCGTTTTTTGGCTCTATATAATGTCATCCTCTTCTGATTCTCTTTCGACTTTCTTTGTCCCCATGGCCACCATCACACCCACCAGATTACCACACCTATCAACCTCAAAGATGATTTTTTTTGCTATGGAAACATCAAGTCTCGGCTACTCTCGACAATGGTCTCAATCTCCTTCATTCTCTTGAAGGAAAAAAAAATGTTCCACCTCAAAATGATGCCTACATTCAATATCATCGCCCAATTGATCGTTGCATGGCTTCTTGTTGACATGTCCACCACCGTACTCACCCAGGTTGTTGGTCTACATTCCCCCCATCAAATTTGGAGTCATCTTTGCAATGTCTACACCTCTCATGCAGGCACAAATAAAGAAACTCCGACTTCAACTCAAGAATTCGAAAAATGACAAGTCCATGAAATCCTACCTTGATATAAAGCGCATAGACGGTTTAGCCGTCGTTGTTGCTCCGATTTCTGTTGAAGATCTGCTTTGTTAGATGGTCTCTCAAAAAAATACGACCCTTCCATTGTTGTTATTACATCAAGAACTGAGCCCTATACAGATAAGGAAATCGAAGCTCTCCTCCTTGCATGGGAAGAACGATTTGAAAAACACAGAAGGAGATTGAGCAATAGAAGAAACATACATTCTGTGTTTTTCAAATTGAGGTTGACAAGTGTGGTAAACTGGTGGGGTGGGACGATGGTCAAGGGTGGGAAAAAATCCAAATTACAAAATCCAATCCATAATTATCTAAATTCATATTAGTTTTAATCCATTTAAATGGATTTATCTCAAATCCAAATCCATATTTTTGGACTTTAAATCCAATCCATTTAATTGGATATGGATTAGATATAGATTGGATACATTTTTGGATTATCAAAATTGCATTTTGGGTTGGATTTTGACTTGACCCGATCCAAGTTTAGCCAAGACAATTCGGGCCTAGGTTGAGCAAAGTCGGCTCAAGTCCACGTCGAGTCAAGTCTTCCGGACCCAAGTTGAATCAAGTCGGTATGGGCAAAAGTTGAGCCAAGTTGTTCCGGGCCAAAGTCGAGTCGAGTCAACCCTAGGCCAGTGAAGCCGGTCCACCCCATGTCGAGCTCAGTCTTTCAGGTCCAATATCGAGTTGAGAAGGCCCGGGCCGATATCCACACGATCGGGCTAAGGCTGATGTAAGGTCGAGCGGGCCCAGGCTGATGTCGAGTCGAGCATCTTCGGGTCGAGCTGAGCGGGCCAAGGTCGATATTGAGTCGAACAGATATTGAGTTGGGGTCGGGGCCGATATCAAGCCGAGTTGGCCTAGGCCAATGTCTAGTCGAGCCGGTCCAACCCCATGTCGAGCTGAGTCTTTCGGATTCGATATCGATTCAAGCAGGCCTGGGCCGCTATCCAGACGATCGGGCCAAGGCTGATGTCAAGTCAAGCAGGCCCAAGTCAATGTCGAGTCAAGCATGTCCGGGCTGATGTTGAGTCGAGCTGGCCAAGGATGATATTGAGTCGAGCAAGTCCAGTCCGATGTCGAGCAGATTGGGCTAGGGTCGATGTTGAGTCGTCTGGGCTCAAGTTGATGTCGAGCCGAGCGAGCCCTACCAACGTCTAGCCCAACAATCCCAGGCCCATGTCGAGTTGAGCGAGCCTAAGCCGATGTCGAGCCGAACAGTTCCGGGCCCATGTCGAGTTGAGCAATCTTGAGTTGATGTTGAGCTGAGCAATCCTAGGTCAATGTTGAGCCGAGCAGGCTAGGCCGATGTCGATGTTGAGTTGTTCAGGCCCAGGCTGATGTTGAGTCGAGTAGGCTCGGACCGATGTCGAAGCGAGCAGGCCCGAGTTGATGTATAGTCGTTCTGGCCTGACCGTTGTCGAGTGGATCGGGGCGGGACTGATGTCGAGCCAAGCAGTGTCAGGCCCATGTCAAGCTAAGCAGTTCCGGCCCGATGTCGAGTTGTTGGGCCGATGAGTCATCCGAGCCTGGGCAATGTTGAGTCGTACAAGGCCAGGGTGATGTCGATTCATTCGGGCCTTGGCCAATTTCGAGTCGTTCTAGCTCGGGCTGATGTCGAGTCATCTAGGCCCGGGATTTCAAGTGGTCCAGGTTAGGGCCGATGTCGAGCCGAGATGGCCCTAGCCAATGTCGAGACAAACAGTCCTGAGCCCATGTTGAGTTGGCCAGGTCGATGTCGAGCCGAACATTCCCGAGCCCATGTCAAGTCGAGCGGGCCTGGGCTGATGTTGAGCTAAGCAATCTTGGGTCAATGTCGAGCAAAGCGGGCCCGGGCTAATGGTGAGTTGAGCAAGCCCAAGCTGAGCGGGCCCGGGGCGTTGTTGATTCGTTCGGGCCCAGACTAATGTTATCCCATATCGATGTTGAGCTGTGTAGGCCGGGCGATGTCGAGCCAAGCGGGCACAGGTCCATGTTGAGTCAAGCAGGCTCAGGCTCATGTTGAGATGAGCATACCCGAGCCCATGTTGAGTCGAGCGGGCCTAGGTTGATGTGAGCTGAGCAATCCTGGTCAATGTCAAGTTGAGCAATCCTAGATCGATGTTGAGCTGTGTAGGTCGGGCCGATGTCGAGTCGAGCAGGCCTGGGTCGATGTCGAGTGGATCAGGTCGGGTTGTTGCTAAGTTGAGCTAGATCGGCCCAAGCCGATGTCAAGTCATTCGAGCTCGGGTTAATGTTGAGTGTATAAAGCCAAGGCAATGTCGATTCGTCCAGGCCCTATTCGGTTTTGAGTTGTTCGGGCTCGGGCTAATGCCGAGTCGTCAAGGTCCGGGATGTCAAGTGGTCCAGGTCTGGGCCGATGTCGAGTGCTCGGGCCAAGGCCGATATTGAGTTGAGTGGGCCCAGGCCTATGTCGAGTCGAGCATGCTTGGGTTGATGGTGAGTCGAGCAGGCTCGGGCCGATCGAGCCTAGTAGGCCTGAGGCGATGTTGAGTCGTTCAGTCCTTGGTCGGTTTCGAGTTGTTCGGGTCCGGGCCAATTCGAGTCAAGTTAGTTTGTGTCCGTATCAAAATAAATTTAATGTATTTGAGAAAAAAAATTTAATCTAGATTTAATTCATTTTAAATAAATTAAAAAAAAATTCAAATAAATTTGATCTAGTTAAAATGGATAATTTTTTAATCTATTAGCAAATTTTTTTATAATTTTAGTACAATACTTGATATTTAATTAAGAAAAAAAGTTAAAAAATGAAAACTTACAATTATTTTAAAATGTATTTTTGCTCCAAAAAATGATAATAAATTTCATAAAAAAAGTAATTTACTCTTATATGATAGTTTAGCAGCTGATTTAATTAAATACTAGCTAAAAGCTTAACAGCTTTCAATCAAAATTAAGTTGTATCGGTTCCAACCAAATTTTTAGTTTTTAGGTAATTTATAAAATATATTTAATATAACCATAACTTAGCAAAACAAAGATATGAAAAGAGGTTTCTTTAATGACCAGGCCCAATGTTCGAAGAAGGAGAGTGAAAATTGGCCACAAGAGAAATGAGAAGTGCACAAAGCTAGGGTTGCAGTTCAAGCTCACAACATTTGTGTATTTCTACACGATGCATGACATGAGTTGCAGTGTTTCACATTTATTCATTCTTATTTGCAATAAACTAATGTATAAACATTTTATTTTTTATGGTAGTCATTTTTTTCTACTACATTTCTGTAATTCTGGACAATCCTAGTAAGATTAGAAGATTATCTTTTCTAAGGATTACATATTCCTTTTATTTCTATAATTTTTATATTAATACCTGATTTAATTTTAACAGAAACGTTGCATTTAGATGATGCGATATTAAATCTTTATCATTTATTCTAATTAAAATTCAGAGGTATTATACATTTACACACATAAGTTTTAATAACACAAATCATCACCCTATCTCTTAAATGTTGTTATCTTTATTGTTTTCTGTCAATTCTTTCAAGTTTTATCTTGTTTAAAATCTAATACATTTATAAACTATTTTTATTGATATCAAGATCCTGTTCAATCACTTACTATACCTAAATAAAGAAATTAATACATTTTTTACTTTAATTTTACAACTTTGCATTTTATCATCAGAGCAACATGACATTTAATCACTAGAGTAATCATAATTAGCTTGAATAATTATTTCTTAGTAAAACCAACTATCTAACATCTAGGGTTGCAACTTTCACCAAGATATTTTTTTTCTAACATCTAGGATATTCGGTGAAACTGCAACGAATCCTTAATGTAATTTCTACATCAACATATCTTTGTGAGCATAAACAAACTTATGTGATGCGTATTAAAATTACTATTATTATATTTTCTAACTTCCTTTTATATATCTTAGTTATAAATTTAAATTCCTACAAATATTTGAATGACAAAAATTTACATCAATTAATAAATTTAATTGACTTACATATTTATTAATTGGTGGCAAGATCATAGTGCATACATTTTATACATTATCTAACGTGACACTCCAATACTAATACTTGAATTATAACCTTACTAATCAACACAATTTGAATCAAACAAATCAAATTTTATATCTCAATTATACAATCAAAGACTAGTTTGCGAAGAACCACTCTCAAATTATAAGCACAATTTACATAATAATAATATTATTATTATGTAAATTATATAGCTAGTAAAATAACTATTATGTTTTTAAAATTAATAAAAGTAAAAGTATCGCAATAAAATATTGTATAATAATAATAAAATATAAAAAATAATAAGATAAGTACGGTCATGGACAACTAGTTATATATTATAGTCTCCTTTCCTATTTGAAAAATTGGATGATATCTATACTCTATAAATGGATATTATTTGTTAAAGTGGGTAAATTAGAGTGGATACCCATTAATCTAAAGTAATTTGATGTTTATATATATAATTTAAATCACAGGTATGAAGATTAGTTTAAAATGGTAGATGTGGAAGAGGGGTGACAATTGGACTGAGTTGAGTGGAGTTTTGGTATTTAGGAAAATGGTAATGAAAAAGACAAAGGAAGGAACAGAGAATTGGAAACATTTTTAATCTCAAAATCTTAAACATTATAAAAAGGATCCACTCTGAAGGACTACATTTCCTGTTCAATGAACAGAGTAAGATAAGTTATATATTTTAATAGGAAAAATTAAAATAAATTAAAGAGTTTCTCTCTCCCTAAATGAGGTAAATAATAAATAAGTTGGATTGAAAAAATTGTTATAAATATTTTTTTTTATAAAAGTCTAACATATTTTAGATAAATAAAGAAGTTGTATTAGAAGCTTATTATATTCTTTTGTTGTAAAAACTATTTGGTTTTTAAAAACTAAAAAATACCCAACTGTTCCTTCTGTTTCTTGACTGCTGGGAAACAAAATAATAAATGGACCTGTCAAATTCCTTTCCTTCTTCTTTAAGTGTCTTTTTTTATGAGAACAATTAGATGTAAATTTATTCAAATTTTATTATTAAAAAAAGAAGTTTATAAACTCGGAAAAGTTGTTATAGTTTTTTTGTTCAACCTTTCATTATATATAAAAATGTTAAGATACAATACAATTTAAAAAAGAAATTAAAAAGCACTCTAGTGCAGGAAGTCATTCTCTAATAATTATAAGGAATATTTCTTTATATACACTAAAAAAATCAATATTAAAATAAAATTTGGAACGTAAAAAGAAAATACTGAATTAATTTTTTTAGAGTGCAGAAGGTAATTCTCCCCATAAGCTTTTACTTTTCTAGCAATGCATAAGTTGACCAACATCCCACAAAAGGCATGAACAAAATTTAGAAACTTGAATCAATGATGAACTCTCTTTTTGTTTTTGGGCATGCATTTGTCAGGTAGAAGGAAGAACTGAGAAATTGTGAAATGGCAGAAAATTAATGGATGATTAAAATATTAAGTGCATGTCAAAGAACATTTTGGCTAAATTATAACTGTGAATTAATTAATTCACAGAATCAGTTTCAAACACGTCAGAGACTGTAGAGAAGAGTGTAAAAGACGGAGCCTAGAATATCTGATAGAAAAGGAAAGGTTTTGTGAACACCCAAATCCTAGTTATGATATGATTGTATTGGGAATGAGATTTGAGTGATTGAATTTAAAGGGATTCGAAAGAAAAATGAGGTTTTTGGATTGATATATAATGTGATAAAAGTTTGTTGAATTCTGTGAATAATGTGATGGTTATGTAAAAATTCTAAATTTTTTTAAAATGTGTAAAATGTAAGTTTATAAATTTATTTTTATTTTTTAAAATATATGAATAATAAATAATTAATTTATATATTTATTTTATAATTAATAATAATATTATTATATAAATAATTATATTTATTTTTTTATTATTAACAATAATTATTATTATGTATTTTTATTAATAATATTATTAAATATTTGATAAAAAAAAATTAAGAGTAATTTTGAATTTTTAATGGTATTAGGTAATTTTTAATAATTACACTATATATTATATATTAATTTTAATTTTACTACTATTTATTTTTATTATTATTAATTAATTTTATAATTTTATAATTATAGTTATTATTTCATAAATTTATTATTAATATTTTATTTTAATTATCATTTTATATATTTATTAATATTTTAATAATTATTGTTATTATTTATATTATTTTAATCATATTCTTTGTAAATGGTAGCCAATATACGAAGAAAGAATACTGAAATGTTTTTGCCTCAATTTTTATGTTTTATTATTTTTTTTATTCCTTGATTTGTGAGTTTTATGCACATTCCTTCGCTCATTCACAAAGAGACTATCAAGAGTAAAAAAAAAATCCACTTAATATTATAATTATATTTACTTTATTTTGTAATTTAAAATATTATTTTATTATTAAAAAAAGTTGTGCATGGGTGTTATTTACTATTAGTCCCAAAAACAACTTATAGAACCTTTGTTCTAATTCCTCACACCTCTTCCTTGAATGGGGACAAATCTTGCATGTTATGCTATTGGTCCATCTCTGTATTTATTTATACTTAAGTCTGTCACAACATCGAGAAGCGTGTGATATGTGATTCCTGCATTTGCCTTAAACAAATAAATAAAACGACCATTCATATACACATTGAAAAATGTTACTTTTTTGAAAAATGTTACTTTAAATAAATAACATGATGATTCATATAAATATTGAAAATGTTACTTTGACCACATTATAGTCAAACTAAACCGTTTATAACACTTTAAAATTTCTTTATCTATGAGTTTACATTTCACTAGATAATTATTTTTTTTCTTCTATTTCTATAGTAGTTGTAATCTATGATGGAATCATATACATTACATTAGGTTGAGTATAAAATATTCTATTCATTTGTGTGTGTTGTTTGTCTTATGAGTAGCATGCATGAAAGATGAGTTGAGATATCGTTTGGAATGCAAGTCTCAAAGAATGGAAATAGGTGTTAACTTAGGTCTTTTTTATTACAAAGGGCTTTTTTTTTATTTATTTACCAAATCGAATAAATTTAGATAAATCGTATCAATTTCAATAAGTAGAAGTCGTGTCAAATTGACACGACTTTGTTTATATTATATATTTTTTTATAAAATTTTCTTATTTATATATTGGTAGTAAGTCATGTAATGTTTTAAATTAATTTGATACATAATTTTATTTATCTATGTATTTATTTCTTCATAAAAAATTATTTATCAAATTAATTTTAAATATTATATAATTTATAATTATAATTATAATATATATTTATTTAAAAAAATATGATGCGGACAAAATTGTGCCAAATTGGCACGATTTCAAGTTGATGTAAGACACATTTTCAGATTGACGTGATAAAAGTAGTGTAAAGTCATATTAAATTAGTACTGTCAAAATTTATAATTTTTTAAAAGTGATAAAAAGAAGAAAAAAAAGTGAATTTGTGATAAAAAAAAATGGTTAACTTAAGCTAATGAGTGAACAACATCTCAGCATGTTTATTATGGACTGAAAATTCATTCAGTTATTACAAACTTGATGGTAAAAAAGTTGACATGCAAATCAAATCTTAACAAAAGACAACGAGTTTCCAAAATGCTGAGCCTTGATCTTAATGTACTCCTTCACAGTGACAGGACGAAACTGAGCAGCAGATTTATCATCCTCAGTGACAAAGGGAGACAAAACATGATCGATGGGTGGAGAATAGAAATAAGCAATGGAGTAACGTTTGCAAGTTTCACTAAGCGTTACGCGGTGAAGGGGACTGCCGAATCTTCCATTGGATATGATGTGTGCCAGATCTCCCAAGTGAACGATGAGAGCTTCAGGGTGAGGCTGCACAGAGATCCACCCTTTTTCTTCCTTGTACAGTTGGAGCCCAGTGGATGGGCTTTGAACAATTGTTAGGATAGAAGTGTCAGTGTGAGGAGCCAAACCCATGGTTCGGTTTGGTTCCGGACAACTTGGGTAGAAATTCAACTGAATAGCTGTTCCTTTGTCTTCTGCATCAACCCACTTCCTTTTTTCCTCAGGAACGTTCAACAAATCAAACAGAATCTCTGTTACTCGCTCCGCCAGAATCTTCATTTTCTTCTCATAATCCTCCATTCTATCACTACACAGTAAATCACGTCATACACATATCTATATATATATATCACTGTTTGTAACATGCAAACCTAAAATCATGTTAAGAAAACACAACATATGTTAAGGTCCACGTTGCATGGAGTGTGGTTGTACTTACCAAAACCTAGCATGGTCATCGGGCCAAATCTTTTTGACATCCTGAGAGACAGATCCAATGATGGTGAATCCTTCGTGCCACATGCCCTTGGGGAAGAAGGGGGAAATTCGAGCTCTGCCATAACCAGTAGCACCATCGGGAGTTCTAAGAGCCTTCATCTTTTGTTCAGTAGGGAGAGAGAAGAGGTGTTGGACTTCTTCTTCAGCAGCTTGAATAACACCTAAGGGTATGCCGTGATTCGTCAACTGAAAAGCACCCGAGTTCTGACATGCAAGGCTTATGAGGTCTTTGGCTTTGGGATCCAAGAGGTCTATGACGGGGACGGAGGATGCAGAATCATCTGATGAGATATGATTATCATTGGGTTCAGACCAGCTGTGGGAATCAGGTATGGCAGGAGATGAAGAAAAGTCTATGGGGATGATATCCCCAAGGTCCAGAGGGTGTGCTTTGTAGGCATCATTTAGAGTTTCCATTGTAATATTAAGATCAAACTCAAAGCTAGAGACTAGAGATTAGGGAGTATTTATAGCTCACAAGAGTAGGGTTTTCTTACAAAACATTTCGATTTTGATGTCAATTTTAAATTTCATTTTATTTTCTATCCATTCTATTTAATTCAGCAAAATTTATATTTCATCTTATCATTTTCAAAAAAAATTAATAGGCCCTTCAAATATAATTCAATCTTATCAAACTGATTTAGGTGATGAGGTTTGTATGCACTGATATACTATTAAATGTTCTTATTTTAAACACATTAATAAAATTTATAAACTAGTTTATAAATTGATATATAATTAACATGTTTGTTAGGAAATTCATGGAATGACAAAACGGTAAGAAGTGAACTTTGAACATAAATTAACTTTATAAAACTAACTCACAAGATGAGATTTATATCCAATTATATGCTGTGAAATGTTCTTATCATAAGTTTAATAAACTCTCTTTAGGATATACTCTAAATAACTCTCATATTATCTTAAAAATTAGACTTTAAGTCTAACTAACGTTATACTCATTTCTATATTATGAAATATTAATTTTTTTTTAATTTATGTAATTTCTTCGTTACAAAGAGTAAATGTACTTAGCATTTTAGCATTTGAGAGATTGTGATTTAAATTTAAATGAGATGAACTTTTAAAAATTTATTAAATGCTTGAATATAATTTTAATTTTCTAAATTGTATTGGCAATTTTTTTATTCTGTAATTAATAATTTTTATTTTTTAATCTTTTAATTCCACCGGTTATGCCAAGTTTTCAATGAAACTGGTAAAAGTCAACAATAGTAATAAATGTTGTTATCACTCTTTTAATTTTTTGAACAAATTCATTAATATGTGATTAAAATAACATGGGAGTTAACAAAAATTTAACATATTTTAAAAAAATTATTATGTCACTTAATTAAATTATAATAAATATTAATTAACTACTGTTTCTCATATTCTTAATTAAAAAACTAAAGATATGATTATATGAAAGGAAAAAAAATAAGAGGGGGTTTGAAATGAATGTAATTAAAATTTCAATATATATACAAAAGATAAAAAATAAAAAATACATTGGTTAAATGTATAGTTTTAAGTTTTTATTTAATTATTATTATTAAGGTTAAGGACATTGTTTTGCTGTATGTAAGAGTGTCTTAGTAAATAATAAAGGGGAAAAAGTTTTGTATTGATTTTTGTTATGTTGGAAGAGGTGCCAGAGATGTTATTAATGGGGAGAAATTGCATGTTATATAACTGGCCCATCTTCTGTATTCATTTATATACATAAATTATTAATTGAAGGCTGACAGCATTTGGAGAAGTGTGTGATATGCAATTGGTGCCTGGAATGAATAAAAAAAAATGATGATTCAAATACATTAGATAGGTTAAAAGTTCAAAAGTTAATTAAATGAAAATGAATGCTTCCATTTACCAATAATATATATTTATTTTTGTGTGTATTTTTATGCTTAGCCAAAATACATGTCTTACATGAAGATTTCATGAAGGTGCGGAAGAAGGAAAGCCAAAATGGTTGAATGGAAGTGAATAATGTCTTACATGAAGATTGAGAATGAAAAGAAAAATCAATTCAGACATTGAGAAGCATATAAATATTTGAGACATGTTAGCTTAAAAAAGGTTATTTATTAACAAAAAGTTATATATTAAAATGATTTTTTTTTGTTTTATATACTTATAATTCTTATTTAATAAGTGATTTTTTATAAGTATCTATCATGAAATTATAATTATTTAATTATTGTTATGGTTATATATATATATATGAAACATATTAAGATACATAAAATGAAGGGCATAAAAATATGGTATGTATTCAAGAATACAAATCAAAGTCAATCTCTAATGAACTTTGCTATAATATTTGGGGATAGATTAGATACATAATCCTACAACAAAGAAAGTAAATGGAATTTTGAATATCTGGCAAAAAAACTATTTTACTTTAAGGAACTTGAGTAGAAGAGGATATGTGTGTGGCAAAAGGAAAATGAAGGTATAAAAAGTTACTGATATAAATAGTAAACATATTAACCATCAAATAGAAATTAATTTTAGAAAATTAAAAATAGTTAGTTGTTATAATCACTAAATTATAAATTATTTTAGAATTTTTTTTTATAAATTAGCTTTTATTATTGTTAAATAGTTTCTAAATTTGTATTTAATTAGCTAATAAGGTTTTATCTACCAATTATTTAGATTCTAAATTTGGTAGCAAAAACCTTGGTAGCTAATTAGATACCAATTTAAAAATCATTTAACAATAATATAAACTAATTTAGAAATCAAAACTTTTATAAGTTTTTAAAAAATATCTATAATTTAGTCATTATAACAACTAATTATTTTTTGTCTATAAAATTGATTTTTATTTCATAACTTTTTTTAGTGTAAATTACTAGGAGGAACTAATACAATTTGATGTATGATGAAGAATTTTAATACTAAAAGAAAACCATAAGAAAGAAAAAGGGAAGAGACAATAGGGAGTGAGCTTGAAGGAAGTATATGAATTTAACATATTCTTGGACAGTTTAAAATTGTTTGACTGACTAAAAAAATGCATAAATAGTTTTAGAGACTAAAAATATTATTGGTATCTAAATTAGTTTACACTTTTGATAAATAGTGATAAATAGTTTCTAAATTGGTATTTATATAACTACCTAAGTTTTAGATACCAACTATTTAGATTCTAAAATTGGTATATAAAACCTTGGTATCTAATTAGATATCAATTTAGAAACTATTTATCAATAATATAAACTAATATCTCTAAAATAGTATTTAATTTTGTTAATAGAAACTAATTACTTTTTTTTGTCTATAAAATTAGTTTTTAATGATTTTTTTTTAGTGTATGTTATAAAGGAGAAAATGAAAAGGCTTATAAAGGATTTGAAAGTTGAAAAAAAATGTTTTTAAGAAATAAACAATAATTAAGAAAATAAGAGACTTAATATGGAGATTAGAGAGAACTAAATTAAGTGAATCAGTCCAAATATAAAAAGATCAGGGTCTTGTCAAAGATGGTTTGACAATAACATCACATAGAAGAACAAAAATTTTATTTTTGGATGATAGTTGGAATGAGGCCAAATTAACTTACAGAAAAAAAAATTCTAAATTGTATAACAATTCCAATTTATAAACAAGCCACAATATAATAAATGGGTACATGGAATATCAGTATATAGGAATGAAAAATGACTTGGAGGAGGGGATTGTTTGAGTGAAAACTACCTTATATTTCCACATTTATGTAATATAAAAGATTTTTCCATAGGGCTAAGACACATGGCATTGGAAAGGTGATGAATAAAAAATATATACAGTTAAATATACATACAAAATTGTGCAGAACAATATTTGTGGAGAAGATAATGATTTTTTTCCACTTTATATGGAAGATAAATGTCATTCTAAATGTAAAACATTTTGTATGGAGATTGGTGAGTGTGGCAACTAAGGATAACCTCAAATATTGAGGTGTACATGTACTATGCAAATTATGTATTATGTTTTAATATAAAAAAATAATTTAACATTTATTTTTTAAATATAGGATAGCTAAGTATCTATGCAAGGATGAAATTAAAAAAGATTACTCATAGTCAAACTAAACTAAGTAACATTATATCAGTTTTGTATGTTAGGATTGAATTGTAACCAAAAAAAAATGACATGGATGATTATGTGGATGACACTAATGAGAAACAAAACCTCACAAGTAAAGTTTTCATACTTAGATTAGTTTTTATGCCAAAAAAATTACATTGAAAGCATACAAAAATAATCATTAACCATATAGTGAAATACTTTAATACCTATTAGAGGAAACCTAAACATTGCGGATAAATTTGGTATTACGGGCACCAAAAAGTAGAATAATATTAACAAAGATAATCTTAGAACCATATATATAGATGTAAGATATATGAAAACAAACACTCAACATGTTGGAATTTTATTTTTTTTTATCAGAAAAAAAAAAATATGGATCACTTTAGGGATAATCTAACCATTATACATCTTGAATGTCTACCACTTATATACAATGAAAGACTCTAGTCAATGTGGGATGTCCAATACAACCCCTCATGCCGAGAGGCCAAGTGCGTGGGACTATATATTTTGGGTGGTCCAATAGCGGCCCGATAACGGGTGGCACGATAGGCCCAACACAAACACTCGCTAGGATAGGCTCGAAATGACTCTGATACCATACTACGAAGTGGACTTTAAGCCTAATTCAACCCCATAAAACCGGCTCATAGGGTTGAGGTTTGCACCCACTTATATACAATGAAAGGCTCTAATATCTAGTCGATGTGGGATCTCCAACAAATTTAGATATCAATTTATAAACTATTTTATAATTTTTTATTAATAATAAAAACTATTTTATATAAAAAAAATAGTTTCATAATTTAGTTAATATAATGATTAATTATTTTTTTTTCTAAATTTGATTGTTATTCAATGATTTTCTTGTAGTATATATATAAATTATTAAGACTAAATTTATCAAAATTAATTTAATTTAATATATAAATATTCATATATGTATTTAAAATTAATTTAATTTTAATATATACATATATTCGTATGTGTATTTAAAAGAATGGCGTTTGTCCTAAACCTCCTACTTAACTTGAACCTAGATTTTTTGTTCTTTCTCGTTGTTGTATCTGATATTTGATTTTAATGCATTCAATTTATGTACACTCTAACACCTTTCTAATTTTCTAAAATTACTCTCTAAATTTATAAATTTGAAATTCAAAACATACAATTCGAAAATTAAAATTTCATTTAAAAAAATAAATCTAAAATACAAAAAATATATTTAAAAAAAAAATCTTGAACACAAAATCTGAAATCTGAAAATACATCTTGAAAAAGAATTTCTGAAATTCAGAATGTATTCCAAAAATATAAATCCTAAATATATTTCAGAAAAAAAAATTAAATATTTTTTTTATTCACATCCTTCTTTTATTTAAGGTCATTTTCTTCATTTCTTAAAATAGCTGAAAAAACAAACATATGCAGGATCAAATTTACATGTTGCAGGAGAATTTGCCTTCAAATGATATACACGGCAAGGATTTAATATATTTTTGGTTTAAATTACTTAGCAATATAATTATCATAAGAAAATTTGTGAAAAAGCAATATATGTATGCATACAAACATAAATAAGGATTACAAATTTGGATTAAATAATTTTATAATAGTTTGATAAAAAAAATTGTTTCATGTTCTTTTACCCTTTTCAAGTTTTCAATATTTGTTATATGAATCTATTTAATTATTTAATAAAATTAAATACATGATAGTAAAAAGTAATAAAATTTAATAATAACTTGTTGGATGCACTTCTAATTTATTTAGTTTATTATATAAGTTATTAAAAAATTAACAACAATAATTTTGAATGTACTTTCAGTTTAATTATCATAAGAACTTTTGAAATTAAAAGCATGACCAGAATAAAAAATTTAAATTGATTCGTATAGAACCCACCTTTACATGCTTTTTAATTTAGTTATGAGATACTATTAAAAAATAATAATTTCATTAGTTGGCAATCAATCATGTGTCATTTTTATGTTGATGATAACAACAGGACATATAGAAGCATGAAATTACATCATTTAAAATATTAATATAACCAGTTTTCAAAATTTTCATATCTTATTTTACTAGTTAATGTAGTTTTGTCTAAAATAATCAATATTAAAAGATGATTTCACACTAGTGGAATAACAATTCATTGTGGTCATAGTTTCTAAAGTAGTGCATGTGTATGCATATGATTTTGCAATTTTCAAGACTTTCCCTGATATAAGGAGTTGGTAAAGAAATTTCACAACTTCCCTTTGTTCAAAGTCTTCCTTTATTGCAAATTGGGTTAGTATACGTAAAAAAAGTCAAGAGTAAAAAAAATTGAGAAAAAATATCTATATTTATTTTTCATACCTTCTTCTTTATTTTTTGGAGATTTGTGTTTATTTAGTATGAAATTTTGATATAAATTGGGGATTTGTGTTTATTTGGTTTGAAATTTTGATATAAAATGAGAATTTGTGTTTATTTGGTTTGAATTTTTTATATAAATCGGGAATTTGTGTTACAAAAATAGTTGAATCTGTTATACCAATTATAGGAGAAGAAAAAAGAGGTATATGTAAGGGAAGTGGTGAGTGAGAAAACTATTCATAAATTTTTATTCAATTTCTAAAAAAAAATTAAAAAAATGAATGCGAGAAACCCACGGGCTAACCCTTATACGGGATCGAACAAAAAATTTAACCCGCATTCACTATGCGGGACGGACCAACCAAACTCACATTTTACGGATCAAGTGCAGGACAGACCTATGCGGGACAGACCGGTCCGCTTTGTCATCCCTAAAACTATTCGTTCAGTATAAAAAAAAAATATGTTAAAAATTTCACATTAAATAAAGATAAGGAAGTAATACCAAATCCCAAACGCAAACACTATGACATATAATTTGTTCACATTTCTAAGATTTACTCTAAGTATATAAAGTGATAAAGTGATAGATATATTTATTATTATGTTATAATTTAAGTTATTATAATTACGAGTTTATTTCAAAATCATCCTCACACTTGAGATGATAAAGAGGTTTGAAATTTGGAAAGTGTGTTGACTAATGTTATTGTACGTTTTCCGTGTGCGTTCTCCTTTCTTTTCTCATGTTTTTTTTTTGCACTCAAAGTCTTCTTAACACAACTAATGTTTTTCTTCTTCAATTCTTTATAAATCAAGAACTGTTATAAAGAAAATGACTCGGTCTTGCATTACAATATGCATGAATCTTCCAAGTTTTTATCTCAGATACCAATTTCAAGGTGTTTTACATGCTCTCAGTAACTCCAAATACATGCATCAACTTCACCGTATTATAATCTAATATATAATTAACTAAACTTTCTAATTCTTAATAATATAATCATATAGCCTTAATGTCCTTTTTTCTTCTCGTGCAATCATGCCATTTTTATTTTATAACAACAATTTTTTTTATCAATAAAAAAATAAAAAATATTTAAGGATACTTCAATTTTTATAAAAAAAAATTAACTATTACACATATACTTTAGCACACCAAACTTCACATAACCCTTATATCAACACATACTTTAAGATTTTCTTATTTAGCATATCGCATTTAGTGTAGTTTTTTTTTTAAAATTACAAAAGATAAAAACTAAACCATTGTTCCTTAAATTTTAGAAAGAGATCACTGACAGAAAATCATAAAATAGAAACCAATTTTAGAAGAAAAAAAAAATAATTAGTTGTTATAATAACTAAATTAGAGATAATTTCAGATACTAAAAAGAATTTAGTTTCTAAATTAGTTTCTATTATTGTTAAATAGTTTCTAAATTGGTATCTAATTAGTGACCAAAGTTTTTACTACCAAATTTAGAATCTAAATAATTGGTAGTTAAAACCTTGGTAGCTAATTAGATACCAATTTAGAAACTATTTAACAATAATAGAAACTAATTTAGAAACTAACAATTTTTTTAGTCTATAAAATGGTATCTAATTTAGTCATTACAACAATTAATTATTTTTTTATTTAAAATTGTTTTTATTTCCTGATTTTCTTACTGATAATTGGTAAAGTTATTTACCAATTCTTGTAGTGGATATTGGTAATTAGTAAAGTTAGGTTAACTAGGATTTGTTGCACTGAATTATTGATTACGTTATATGACAACCATAAAAAATAAAATAACAGATGATAAATCAATTAATATTAATGTTAAAAATAATTTCCCTTACTTCAAAAAATTCACTTAACATTAATCTTGTGAATCTTTTAACGTCTATTCTTAAAAATCAATATTAAATAAAGTGTTATTAAAAATATTAACTTTTAATATTGGTACTAAATTTAAACTGATATTAAATATAATTTTTAACATTAGTTCTATTTTATACTGGTATTAAGAAGTCTCAACTTCTAACAATAGTTAACATAATAATCAATATTTACGGTTTATTTCTTTTAAAATGAATTGTTTATTTTAGAGGTATCCCAAAAAGCATTAAATAAAAAAAAACAGTGTATTCTTTTATCAGAACCAATAAATTACAAAAAAAATAATAATAAAAAAATGGTGCATGACTACAATATTTCGAAAAATACAAAATGCCTTATATATTTAATTTTTTTTAAAAATCATTCCTCTTAATGACAATTTTTTTCATAGGAATAAATAGTTCGAAATTTTCAAATAAATGGTTCGAAATTTTTTCAAACTGATAAAATTTGAAATACCATTAGTAGTGCGAGAATATAAGATCCAGAGTAAAGATTTGATTTTTGTCTTTTTTTACACAAATCATGAGTATTTATTATATATATATATATATAGTAATTAGCATAATAAATCAAATATTGAACTCTTTAATAGTCTGGTTTTTTTTCTGTATAAAAGAATATTGTAGGAATCTTAGATTAACTAGCTTCTCCTCCACAGCCAATAAAAATTAAAGTACTAAATACATTAATGATAAGAGAAATTAAAGATATTAAAACTAATAAAAGTATTTGAAGAAAGGAATACAAGTAGGCCTCATTATAATTAGGGATAATTTAAACTGAGATGAGAAGTCAGATTCTTTATAACAATTAAAAAAGAAAAATATTTTTTTTAAATAAAATACTTTTAAAATTATATTAACCAAATCACAATTATAAAATGGTGCATTTTATTATCCAGTTTGTAAAAAAATTAATATTTTTTTTAGTGAAATAGTTGCAACCCAACTTAGCTGAAATTATAAAGGAAAATTATCTTCTATTATTATAAAATTATTCTTTCATTTATTTGAGCATTGAAATTGTACACAATTATTCCATAGTTCTAGTCACAGCCCATTGTGCCATTATCAAACTTATTATAGCTAACATGCAGATATATATAGATAAAAAGATAAACTAAAAAATACATAAGATATATATATATGATTTCAAGTGCTAATGAAAGACAGAGAATCTGCAAACTTCTGGGCCTTAATCCCAATATACTCCTTCACAGTGACCTCACGAAAACGAGCAGCAGAGTTAAGATCCTTGGTTACTGAGGGAGACACCACATAATCTATGGGTGGAGAATAGAAATAAGCCACAGAATAACGTTTTCTGTTCTCATTCAGCATTACGCGATGAACTGGGCTGCAGAAGCGTCCATTGGACATGATGTGTAAGAAATCGCCTGTGTGAACGATGAGAGCTTCAGGGTGAGGCTGCACAGGGATCCACCCTTTTCCTTCCTTGAAGATCTGAAGACCACTCGATGGAGTTTGAACAATTGTGAACATAGAAGTGTCAGTGTGAGGAGCCAAACCCATGGCTCGGTTCGGTTCCGGACAACTTGGGTAGAAATTCAGCTGAAGAGCTCCACTTGTGTCACTTGCACCAATCCATTTCCTTTTTTCCTCACTAATCTTCAACACATCACACATCATCTCTGTTAGTCGCTTCGCTATAATCTGCATCTTCTTCTCATAATCCTCCATTCTATCACTACACAGTTTATTACTCCATGTATCAGTGTTTCTAACATGCAAGACATATTGAACTTGAAGAGCAGAAAATGCTGTTTGACAGTTGTGTATATTCTATGTTATGAGTTTGTCTTTATTAGCTCATGCAGCGTTAACTTTACTTGCAGAGTTGAAGTTTTCAAGACTTGTGTTAACTACTTGATTTTAGTGGAAAACGACCTATAACCTTAATTTTCGCAAGGAAGTACATAACCATGTGGTAGTTGGAACATAACTTATACAAGGACAAAAGAATTTCCTTTCACATATTATTTCAGGCACTTGACTTGTACTTTGATTCAAACTTCGAATTCATAATCTTCAACAACTTGAATCAAAGACTTCAACTAAAATCTTATTAACAGTGCTTTTCGACAGAATATGTTAGTGTGGACGTTGCATGGAAGTGTGGTGGTACTTACCAAAACCGTGCAAAATCACCAGGCCATATCTTTTCTGCATCGTGAGAGGGAGAACCAATGATAGTGAATCCTTCGTGCCACATGCACTTGGAGAAGAACGGTGAAATCCTTGCGATGCCATAGCCAGTGGCACCACTGGGGGATCTAAGAGCCTTGAGCTTTTGTTCAGTAGGCAGTGAGAAGAGGCGTTGAACTTCTTCTTCAACACCTTGAGTAACACCTAAGGGTATGCCATGATTCTTCAAATGGAAGGCACCCCAGTTCTCACATGCAAGGCCTATGAGTTTCGTGACATTGGGATCCATGAGGTCTATGACGGGTATAGACGATGATGCAGGATCGTTGAATGAGAGATTCTCATCAATGGCTTGAGACCATGCGTGGGAATCTGGTAAACTCGGGTGTGAAGAAAAGTCTAAGGGGATGATATCACCAAGGTGGAGAGGGTTTGCTTTGTATGCTTCATTCAGAGCATTCATTTTTATTAAGCTAAAACTCCAAGCTATAGAGAATACAGATTAGAAAGATATACACACATACATATGTATATATACATATATGTATGTATATATAGGCACACCAAGTTGGCGGTGGAGACAAGTTTGGCTCTTCCTATTACAAAAGAGAAGACAAATTTGGATTCAGATTTAGAAAACTAATAATATTTTCAAAACTCCTATGTATGCACCTATTTACAATTTATCATAATAATATAATAATATCAACGAGTAATACTTTATTATAAGAGAGTTGTCAATTCTATACATTATATATGTTTTTTTTTCTTTATTATAACACAAAATTATATTTCATTTCTAGTAAAAAATTTAGACTATTTAATTTAAAATATAAAATGATTGTTAGTTTTCTTCAAGTTATTATTTTGATTATAGAATGATGTAGAGAGTACTTATTTTCAACTAATTAATAAAACAAAATCTCAAATTTTACACTACAATCTAAATTTAAACGAAAACATTATCTTTCCTTCAAAAGTGTGAATTGATATTCCATCACATTATTTTTAAAATTTTAATTCACACGTACACTTTTAAATAATTTTTGCATTATAATCTGTCATATTTTAATTAAATGCATAGTTTTAAGTGATTAAGTTAGAACAACCTTAGAACTATTATTCTTCATGTTCAATTGTGTAAGTGGGTTAATGGATGATCAAATCTCACTAAAAAAATCATAAATAAAAATAAATTTAAAAAAAATATATAATTAATTTTTATAATAATTAAATTAAAAACTATTTTAAAAATTAAATCAATTTTTATTTTTAAATTAATTTTTATTATTGTTAAATAATTTCTATTTTACAATAATAAAAACTAATTTAAAAATTAAAAAAAATAGTTTTTAAAATAAGTTCTAATTTAGCTACAACTAATTATTTTGGTATTTATTTTTTTATATATTTAAGGAAGATTGCGTTAAAGTGGTACAGGTGGAAGAGGGGTGGGTATTAGAGTGATTGTGTGGAGTTTTGGTATTTATGAAAATATTGATGGAAATGACAAAGGAAGGAACAAAAGCATTGGGAAGAGGTTTTAGCATCTCAAAGTCTTAAACATTATAAAAATGAAGAGCCAATGTCCTGGATTTTCCTGTGCAATGTACAGAAAAAGCTAGAATTTTCAAATTCACTTATTATATTCTCATTTTATTCAAGGAATACAATAAAGAAAACAGAAACAATAAATACAATAAATAAATAAAAATACGTAGAATTAAATGGAGCTTTTTTACTCTATTTAAATACGAGTGAAAGAATAAAAAAACTAATTAGTTTCACTGATAACTTCTTATACGAATAAAAATTAATTCAGACAAAAATAGTATTTCCAACGTGAAATTATTTTCATTTTGTTTTTAAGAACTTCAAAAAATATATAGAACGGTCCTCCCTTTTGTTTCTTGCCTCTTGGGAAACAACATAAATAAGTAAGTGGACCCATCAATGCTTATCTCTTGTATGAATTTTACGTAATTTTTGTATAATTATTAGAAGTTGATAAATTAATTACCACAGGCAGAAAAGAGGTGATTAAAAATTTAAGTACATGAATATTAAATATTTATTATTTAATTCACAGAATTCGAAAAGCAAATATAACATAAAAGGACGAAGTCAATAATAACCTGATATATGTGAACACTCCAAATCTGATATATACCGACAGAGAAATGATATATAAATATATTAAGTAACATGGTTTAATAAAAGGGGGAAAATAAAATAAAATATATATATTTATAACATTAAGTATATATAACATTGTGGAATAAATAATAGAAACAGTATGAACTCTTTTGTAAACTTCTAAGTGCGTAGAATCTTCTAAATAAACACTGCATGTTGTTTACTTTTTCTATATTTTTGTCTTATCATTTGAAAGTAATGTGTAATATTATTATAATTAATAAAGAATGGAAAGGGAAGAGTGTCTTAATACTGTGAAAAAAAGAAAAGAAAGTTTTGTTTGGATTTGTCTCCTTAAGTATATATGTTGCAGGAGTTGACAGTGATGATGTTGTTGCATGTTATGCCAGTGGCCCCATTTTCTGTGCATTTCTTAATATTATTTAAGGCTGCAACACATTAAGAAGTGTGCTATTGATTCCTTTGCCTCAAATAAACAAATATGCAGAGGATGATTCACAGACATTACATTAATTACATAGATAAGGTTAAAGTTTAAGAGTTTTTGCATGTATATCAGCATATATATATTACAGAACATTTATTTTATTTATTTGTGTTTGTTTTATTCGGAGCTGGCTAGAGAAGATTAATGAGGAATTGTTTGGCATGCAGATCTCAAAAGCCAAAATGGTTGAATTATGGAGAATAAGTGGAAGTACTGTGAGACATGTGTTACATGATGAAAGAGAAGGACATGATTCATGTTATGTTATAAGTTTCTACACATTTTCACATTTATCATCTTCAACAATAGTTCTATCGGTCAGCAACCATTAAAACTTTACCTTTATCAATGTTCTGATTGAGAAAGACTCAGAATGTTTTTTTCTTTTTCTTTTTTACTGTTTTGAGTCATAAGTTATATTTTCATAAAATTCATTCTACTGATGGATCGAACTATTTGGCTTTCATAATTAGGTCGATATGATGTACGTCTATGTAGGAAGATTGATATCCTTTATCAATTAACTCTCGATGAGTAAAGTTAACCACCATTATTAATTAGGTAATACACATTTAAATACGATTCACTTCATTAATTCGATTCAACAAAATAAGTTCATTAAAATAATATAATAGTGTACATTTCAAGAAATAGGTATATTATTAATTACAATACTCTTACAATCGAGTGTCGAACATTTTTTTTTTTTTGACTTGAGCGTTGGAATGCTTTCTGCAAATACTTCATTCGTCATCTCCAGAAAATTGAATTATCAAACAACCGAGACCCAAAATAAATAACACAAAAAGTAAAATACAAATCAAACACTTCTCAATAATTATATAGGTTCAATCTCTTTAAGAGGAACACACTTATAAAGTATTTACTCTCTACTTTCAAAATAAACATTAAAAAAAATATTAGAAAAAAATTGTCACTCATAATAATTCTATTTGATTTTGCTAACATTCTCCTATTAAAAAAAAACTTTTGAGTGGTATATTCTATAACCCCTCCCTGAAAAAATTTCAATATAGACAACTGTTTAAAGTTTAAAGATATGTTGACTTGAAAATGTGTTTTTATCAGCGTTGACTTAAAAATGTTATTTACTAACAGAAACTTATAATTTAAAATTATTTTGGTAATATGAACTTATTATACTTGTTAAGAATTTTAATTTTTGTCAAAAGTATCATATCAATATCTCTACAATTCCTAACACAGAAAAAAAATATTAAATAAAAATTAATTTTAAAGATAAAAATAACTAATTATTATACTGATTAGATTAAATACTATTTTAAATTAAAAAATTATTAATATTTAAAATAGTTTTTATTATTAATATAAATTTGTAAATTAGTTATTAAATTAGTATTTAATTAATTATTAAAGTTTTAATTATCAATATAAAAATTATTTTAAATAAAAATAATTTGTTAATCTATAATTTGTATTTAATTTAATTAATATAATAACTAATTGTTTTTTATTTTTAAAATTAGTTTTCATTTAATAATTTTCTTATGAACTTTTTTATAAAAAAAATAAATTCATTAGATGCAATTGATAATTATATATATTAAAATTTGAGACTCTGTTTAAAATTAATTTATTTAGTTTTTTATATACAATTTTTCATATATTTGTATTAAAAAAAAATCATTAATAGCCAACAACGTAATGCTTAATTTAGCGTAAGCACTCACTATATCTTTTATTCTGGATAGTTCTTTGTTTGAAAAGAGGAGCAAACAGAATGAAAATAATAATAATAATAAATTTTTATTTTAATTAGATTATTATAAATGAATAAAATTTTAAAATTAATTAAATTTTAATAAAAATGAATTAAAATTAAAAAATACTAACCAATACTATGTATTAATATGCATAATTTTTTTAAATAACTTAGTGTAGAAAAATATTTAAAGAATATAAATTGGAATTTAAATAAATTTTAAATTAATATTTTAAAAAATCATTACAAAATTTATTAAAAATTATATTTTACAAAAGTATATTCAACTATTAATTTTATTGTAATATAAATATATATTAATAATATACTAAAAATATATTATATTTATAACTGCTAATAAGGAGAGTAACTGTTCTCTAATCTAATCATTTTTAGTATTTAGTATTTAGAATTTATTATCCATTTTATTTTTACTAATGTAACTCATCTTTTTATTTTAACTGTTTTTTAATTCAATTAACAACCTATCATAGAATTATAAAAATTGTTTATTTTGTAACTACTTTTTATGATTTTTTTATAAATTTAAAAATATTTTTTATTTTAATAATTTATTATAACAATTATTTTTTTATTTTTTATTGTGTTTAATGGTGGTATTATTGGATGGACAGATTTGTAAAATTTGAACAATTTCTTTCTCCACCTTCATAGTTTCTTCCACATTTCTATAGATTTTTCAATTCTAAAATTACTCTTAAGTAAAAAGTGTAGGATTTTTTTAATTGTATAATTTAGACTTTTTAAAACTCTAAAATTTATATTCCAAAATTTAGAGTTTAGAATGTATTTTCTAACTTTCAAAAATACATTTTGAATTTTAAAATGTAAAATATAATTTATGTTTCAAACTGTAGAATTCAAAAGGTATCTTATGGTTCAAAAATGCCTTACAAACTATAGAATTCGAAATATAAGTTTTGTATTCCAAATTTTATAATTTAAAAGATATTTTCTAAGTTCAAAAATTATTTTAAACTCTAGAATTCAAAATACTATGGAGGTGCAGGAAGAAAGAATGGAGGTACAGGAAGAAATTGTTAAATTTGAACTTGCCATCTATATTTTTCCTTCTTTGTTTGACGGGCGCCAAAACAAATATTAAACCTATGTTACTTTCATTTTTACTTTCATGCAGATTATAAAAATGTTACTTTACTTTTATTTTTAATTTTTTTATAATAAATATCTATTCACACTTTTGAAAATAAAAATAAATATTTTTGTAAATAATATTAAATAAATAAATAGTCTCAAAATTAAGAAGTGAATTTAAATCTAATTTATTCTCCCAAAACAAATTTGTAGAATATACTATAATTTAATTTAATTTTAGTAATTTTATTTTATTCAATGTGAAATTCCAGTAAAATTAATTTTCAGTGGCACAAACTCTTCACTTACAATTGGATCTTACAATGTTGAACATTTTACATTTTTTCTCCGTCAAATCTGGCTATATCTGCATGTCAAAATGAACCACTATGAAAAAATAAATGCACAAGACTATATAATAATAATAATAATAATAATTAAAAAAAGGCACAAGCACACACCATTTTTTGAGAGGAGCATGCTCCAGCAAATCTCAAAATACCATGATGGGCTTACATAAGTTCTGGAATAGGGTTTAGGCAATTGCTTCCTGCACCCAATCAATTTTGACTGGCACCCAACAAAAATTTTAAAAGTTACACATTTGCTTACGAATGCCAATATCTAGAAGTATTTTTTATACATTCTGAATTTCGAAATACAGAAGGTCATTTATATTTCATTTAAGCTTTCAGATGGTCAAATCCAGAAGTGAGTTATGAGCTCCGGATTTTCATATCCATAATGGTGTGCTGTAAATGATGTTGAGGATTAAGATCCAGAACTCATTTATGTCGTCCAAATAAACTTCCATATGGTGAAATCCATAAGTGATATATAGTTCCAGATTTGTATATCCGAAACTTTGTAATTTGACTTTCGGATATGAATACCAGAATGAAAAAAATTTAAATCATTAAAGACAAAATGAACATTTCGCGTAAGTGTGCAAATCTGAATTGATATGGTCCAGTCATTCTAGGTTTTATACTTTTTTTTTTTGTGAATGTGATTCCGTAATATGATAAATTTATGGGTATTACAGAGTGCATAATATAAAATAGTTAAATATTCTTCCAAATTACATATTTCAGAAACTTTTTATTATATTTCAAAAGGTAAGGATTTTAAAAAGTTGTTTTTATTATTCCACTATAATAAGGAAAGTATCGCAAGCAATTATGAGAATGCATACATCCATTGCTACAAAAATTAAAAGAAAATTACACCCCGTTACATTTTATGCCTGTTGAGAACAAATAATTGAAATAAAACTACAACTCTATAAACTATATGGTGTTTTACTCATCATTCCATGTGTTGTTCAACTTAGTCCTTATATTTCTTTTCATATCACTAAGTTCTTATAGTTTGAGTGAAAGCAAAAAAATCTCTTATTTTTGTGTAATTTAATCATAATTTCAAACTTATTAATCACAGTTCAAGCCTTGATTACAGCACGTGTATACTTAGGTTTTAAAAGATTTAGTGATAGTGTAAGTAAAAAAAGATATGAACCTATAAGTACAAGTTTGAATCTGACTCACCTCAAAAAAATAACTCCGATAAAAGATACGTTCCCCTTGTACACATTATCTTCACACTATCACTAATAAAAATGAAACTTGAATTTTTAGACACTAATTCAACATATTAAAGTTGATTAATGTGATCCTTAAGAACGGTTTACCACAGCAATTAAAGAAGGCAACAGTTAAGATGTTAACTAATTCACCTATGAATTAGATACAGTTAAATCTTTTCATTTACAGGGGTGATTTTGATCCATGCATGTGAATATAAAGTGCAGTTTAGTGTACAATGATCACAAGTCTAATTAGAATCATATTTTTACCTTCTTCAATAGTATTTAAATGGATGTGAAGCAATGGCATAACTCAGTTTTCATAGAAGTTAATCCTAAAAAAAATCTTCTGTTTGCAAAAAAGATATTTCTAATGATCAAAGCACTCCATAAATTATCCTTGGTGTGTCCATTTAGCTTCTTTAAACAATCATCCTACACTTGCTCCCCACATACATTGGGAAAAGGGGAGAAAGACCGAATTGGGGGTTGAAAAATCTGGATAAAATTTGACAAAAGTGAATGATACCCCAACAAGAATCAAGATAAGAAAAAACTGTTAAGCCATCCAATAAATAAGAACACAACCTTTCGGTCTCAAACTCTATCACTGTCCTCTTTTGTCTTCAGAACTTGGATCTGATGGTTGGACTGGATTTCGGGTATCTTTAGCAAAAATGCTACCTTGGTGTGCCCCTATCACCAGATGTTCAGCAATGTCAATCAGTGACAAATTTAATAGTGCAGAAAGACCAGTTGTTATAGAGTAGTCCACTTTGGACCAACCATGATCCACCTATTGTATTGGTCTACTTAGTTTAGAAAGCATGGCCGAATAAGTTCAACAGAAGGTTCAGTATTCTCCTATTGTTATGGGGTAACAGTGTAAACAACACTGTTAGAAGCTATCATAGGACAAATGAATGTAGCCAAATCATACCTGCAGGAGTAGTTACTCGATCACCAGGCCCCATGGCATGGCTAGAACTTCCAGTAATAGACAATTTCCCATGAAGCTCCTGAGGGAATGCTGCATTATTCACTACACCTGTTTCATTTTCTCCACTGTGCAAGTTCCCATCATTAACCATTTTTACAGCAGATTTAGGTGAGAACGCAGTCGACCAAGATCCACCATTTGACCCGGCCAAAGCCATTATAACATCTGCCTGCATGCATAAGTCATGATAAAACACAAGACCATAGTGCTTATTTTGTATGCATATAAGTTTCAGATAAGTGGAATGACCCAACAGTGAAAATAAAAGATAGTCTAATTAAGAGGCTGTGAAGGACAAGCCAAACTGCATGCTTTCTAAAACTTGCAAAAATATCATAGCTTGCTCACACTTAGTATTCAAACCTAGCTACTATGCAAAGTGGACAGAAGACCAGGAAAAACAACAAGTGAAACCATGAAAACAGATTTTCCAATTCTACTGAAAATTTGTTTCTGATCAACTGATCCATGTAGTGATTGTAGTCAATCCGCAGTGTGATAATGCTTGGTGGGGGTTGCTGTGGTTGCCTATTTCACTTATATACACTATTTACACAACAAGTTTGTTACATGTTAGAATAAATTACAATGACACCCCCTCAAGATTTTTCGGATTGCACATAGTACTATTGCTTTTTAACGTTTACAATAACTTTAGAAGATAAAATTATTAATGGCCATTACATGTTTCCCCCCCTTTTTTCTGCTCAGAAATCAGAAGCCACCACCATATTGACAGAATATTTAGGTATAATAAACTGGTTTTATAGGATTAGGATTCCAAACTCTATGAGTTGTATCATGCCTACATTATTTGATTTTACTTGTAAGAAACATGCCATAAATTTGTATAATCATCACCTAGTCCCATTCAAAGACAGGTAATGACTATAAACAAACACAGGGACTTGGATCCTCGTAAGTGAAAATGTGTGTCAAGTGTGGATGTTCCTACCCTTTTGAATTGAAGTATCTTGTAAACTAGTTTTAAATCTTCACGTGGATATACATCTATAAGACAAATTTTAGCATTACAACTTCTACCATTGGTTAAATTTTATTGAAAATCATAAAATTTTATAGAACTAACTTCTTATTCAAAGAGATTCACTCAATCATGTAATTTCCAATTAATTTAAACTAACAATACTACTCACTTACAATAGCAATAAGTAGTTTCAAACCCAAGAACTCAGCCATGAATTCAATGTTAATAACAATATATCTGCAAATAAAGAGAGATTTATAGGAAAAAATAAGCATAAAAGGCTGATTTGCTTGATTGAATTAATCTATAATATAAGAGGATCGTATAAGAGAAAAATGATACAAACCAATAGTAAATGCAAACAAATTTTGGAGTACAAGATAACCAATGAGATCCTCTGCATCCACTTGCTGCTACTATACCATTTTAGGGCAAAAAGCATATTTTTATGAACTATATATTCCAAAAGTTCAAGCTATTGTGTGGAAGCACATGAATGGTTTCATATTGTATTGTAAATAGTGAATTGTTATGATAAAAGTATTTTCAATATCTCCAATGTAGTTAGGAAAAATATCTTTAGAATTTTCCTATTCATTTCAGCGTATTTTCGTTTTCTTATTGTAAAGAGTTTGATTGTTACAAATAAAACTGATGAAAATGTAATTGGTGTGATTGTTATTAATAAAATCATTTTTTATTTCCTTAGGAAAGTTGGTATCAAAACCAATAGTTCATTTTGGTGACCGGTTCAGATGAATACAATATAGAGTAGGGTGATAGATCCTAGATTTGTGGATTTCTTATATAAAAAAATTTCATAATAGAAATTCCAGGTAAGTGTCCCTTTGTGATACAAGTAAGATTGACCACTAGGTATTTGTTATTAAGGAATGTTACCGCTCTAGGGGAAGAAGAGTAAAAAGACTGAAAACTTATTGTTTAAAGATTTTGGATTTCATGTTGAAGGTGATGTCATTCTCTTGTTGTTGGCTCGTGGCTGATTGGTAAAGATCCCCCTATTATTTTCCCCCCTTGTATTGTCCAACAAGTGGAATCAAAGCTCCAAATCTAGGGAGCCCTGTTTCTGCTACCACGTCAACAACCGCCATCACCATTGTTGAGGTCAATGTTGGGCTAGAAAGGTACGTTCCACTTCTGCAATCACACCACCGACAATACACCAACAATTAAGTCATAACAGAGCAGCAATGCATCATCAAATGCCACCATCGTTATCGGAACATGTAGCCCACAGGCCTAGACTGGAAAAACCCACTCATCACCACCATAGACTAAATCATCATGACCTCAGCCCATTTGAAGGGGCGGTGATGTCCTATTTGGCTATGATTTGTGTAAATCTAAGTTTTTTGGTTCTTTTGACCTGAGGATTCTTTGTTATATCTTTTTGTCTTGTGTTTTTTTCTTCAATGTATGGTAAGAAAGCTTATAAGGAGGAACTTCGTAGTCTGAGAACAATGAGAAAGTTCTCTTGATCGTATATCCTATCCATAAATGGTAAGAGTACATTTAATATCGCTGACATGTATCTCAAAGTGTTTGGATTCTTGATTCATGAGCAATCGATCACATGACTCCATTTTCTATATTCTTCAATTCATATGTCAAAAAGACTAGAGAACAATTCATTACAAATGCAAATGATATAATAGTGTACCCATATGCAGATTTAGAAATGTCTCTTTGGAATCATCTATAGTAAAGAATGTTTTATTTGTCCAACGAGTGGCCAATAATCTTATCTCTGTATAGAAACTTACAAAAGATTTGAATTGTTGAGTATCTGTTTTTCTGTTATTTCAGGACTTTGTCATGAGGAGGAGGATTGTAATTGCTAAGGAGCACAATGGGATGTATATGTTGGAGTCTAAGGACCAAAACAAAACAAAGATCACAAGTTATCAAGCAACATAAAAAATATGGGCAAGTTTGGCTTCACCATAGAAGACTTGGACATCCTTCATTCAACCTTATCAAATCCTTGTTCCCTCCTTGTTTACCAATGAGTCTATTGAATCTTTCAAATGTGATATTTATCAATTGTCAAAGTATTATTGTGCATCCTAACCTATCTGTGGCAAAAAGAGTAATCTCTCATTAGACTTAATTCACTCTGATGTTTTGGAACTTGTTTTAGTATCTATTTCTAGAGCAAAATGGTTTGTTACTTTTATTGACAATTGTTACATGATGAAAAGTAAATATGAGGATTATAAGTCTTTGTTAATTTTTTCCGTTTTGTCCAAAATCAATTAGGGAAAAATATGAAAAGGATTAGGTCTGATAATGGTAAACATTCCACTAAGGATTAGGATTAGGTCTAACATGTGTAAACATTCCACAACAAAACATGGTTATAGAAAGGAGAAATCGTCATGTTCTGGAATAGCTAGAGTCCTCCTGTTTTAGATTACTGTCCCCAAAGCCTACTAAGGAGAAGTTTTGTTAACTATCGAATACCTCATCAACAAGTTACCCACCTATGTCTTAAATGATATTAGTTCTATTGAGTCACTATTGTTTCCTCTTCTCTCCTAGTGCAAGTTTGCCTTGTCAATTCTTTGGACGCGTTTTTGTTCATCTCACAATCCTAATCACAATAAATTATATTCTAAAGCCCTTCAATGTGTATTTATTGGTTATACGTCAAATAAAAATGTGTAGAAAACAACAGTCATCGGATCTTTATCACCTTGGATGTCATCTTTCATGAAACAAAACCCTTTTTTGTTAGTCCTCCATTTCAAGAGGAGAAGACACTTGAAATGAAGGAATTCTCCTAATATCATTACCAAATATGTATTCGGAAGATGCTCAAGATCTAAGTAATGAACTCACCACAAGTGGGTTCGAATCAACCAGCAATGAGGAAGAAGAAGATCATACTTTATTCATAAAGTACTTTGTTATAGGTAAACACACTATATTGTTGGTATATGTTTATCATATGATTATTGCGGGAGATAATGAAACAGAGAAATTAACTTTAAAGGAAAACTTGGAAACCCAATTTGAAATGAAAAACCTAAAAAAACTCAAGTATTTCCTTAAAAGTTGCTTATTCCAAAAGGGGTATTTCCATCTCCCAAAAATAATATGTATTTGATCTCTTCAAAGAAAAAGGTAAACTGGGAGAACTTAAGAGTTCCAATTGAACAAAATCACAAAATTGCTCAAAAAGCAGCACAGCGAGGTATAACCTTTAGCACAAAGAGCTGATGCCTAGCAGTAATGTTGCATAACCAAGGAAGAAGAGACCTTTGATAGAAAGATCATCAGCAGAATTTTCCTAGCAAGCAAATGTGTAGCAACCGGCAAGAACTAAGATACTATGCTTAACTTATATGGATTTATTTAAGGAAGGAAAATAGGAACATTAGTTTCAGTGTATTGGATATCTTGCAAAAGACAAAGCAGTAATCTCTATTTATTATTGTAAATAGACTCATAATAAATCCATAGTTTTCAATCTAGGAAAGTAGGCAGAGCAGTTTAGCCAAATTATTGGTTCAGCAGTGTTATTGGTTACTATCAAGTCTTATCTATCAGCAATTATAGGTTCAAAACAAACACTAGATAGTGCAGTGACAAGGTAAAATAAGTTGTAGAAACTACAATACAAGTATGGTATAGAAATCAATTCTTAATATCAAAACATGTTTTTCAGCTAAACCAGAATGATAGTAAAAGTTCTAATGAATGAGCAATTAAAATTTTATTGCCATATGGCTTTGAAGAAAATGTGGTCTCCATACTTTTAGAAGAGTGATTGTCAAATCACCCCAAAAGCTTAAACTATTTAGCGAAGGCAGATGAATGTTTTATATCACACATCTCTAACACATACACCCCACACAAGAGCCCTTAGAGCTAGCATTATGCACAAACCTCACCACTAAATCATAGAGGCTCTAATATCACATCATGAACCAACAATCCAAAAGGTTAAGCTATTAGAAGTCATGTAAATAGTTTCATATTTACCCTTGGAAAAATCACAAATTAAATTTTAGGGCACAAATTTTAGGGTAACATACAAACATGAGATGCAAACTAGTTTTGACAGAGAAATCAAAGGAAGAAGTTAACTCTAAACTTGAACTTTGGAAAAAGACATTGGAATCAAAAGGCTTTTGCTTGAGTAGGAGTGGGACAGAGTATCTGCATTATAATTTTGGCAATAAACAAGAAGAAAATGACTTGGAGATAAAAGTTGGAGATGGGTAAATTAAAGCATTTGGTGATCAAATCAATATTGCTAAATGATGGGTAAGCTAATGAAGATGTCACACAGTATATAAACTTGGTGATTAAAATTCAAAAAGGCATATAAGGTTATTTGTGACTGCAAAGTAACTATCAATCCCAAAGAAAGTTCGTCATACTGAGTGTCAGGCTTTAACGGGACAGCTAGAGAAAATGTGAGAGCATAAATGGGTATGTAAAGAAGGGGGGACCAAAACGATACATTGGATTGAATCATTAAAAATATGAGCCATGTGAGAAGAGATCATATGGTGAATAATATTCTTAAGAACTTGGCTTTTAACTGTGCTCAATGGTATATATCGTGTAATCCATGTAGTGATTTCACCTAGTGGTAAAAGAATAAGACAATTTCATTGTTGTTATTACGCTAAATGCAACATACAAATATGACATACTAACAATCAGGGGTCAGACCTTATGAGGATGGACATCATCAAAAACATGAGCTTGGCCACCATAAAAAATAGTCATCTGACGGCTGGCAGAAGTTAGGGCAGGCTGACTGCTGTCAATACCAAATGCATAAAGTCAAGGAACTTCTTCCTTTTCAAAAGCAAAGGGTGCAAAAAAAACAAGGGGAATTGGGAAACTGTATTTATAAGAAAGTTTTACCTTGGAGGTGTGGATGATTCTATGATATTACTTCCAGCCTTTGGCCTGCTGCCACCAAGCATCACAGCAGATGGAGTTTTCTCAGTGCCCATAGCAGCTGCGTTTATAGAACTTAAAATTCCAGGGCCCTTGATTCCAGTTCTAGATCCTTCATCAGCAGCTGACTGAGAGATGAACGAAGGACCAGCATTGGTATCCCTAATCTTGCTTGAGGCCATTTGGTGGACAAAAGGTGTCAATTGCCCTCCACGGGGTGGATGCTGCAAAGGGCCAACGTTCATGAGAATAGATCGTTCCCACTTATTGGCATCAATCTTAGAGCTGGAGGGAGGCTGAAATATCTGAGAAGATTGTTTCATTGACTGCATACCAAGTAACACTTCATCCTCACTGGGCCTTCTAGACCTATCTCCTCCAGCTGCATTCCGGAGGACCTGTGAAAAATCAGAACTCGATGTGTAAAGCAAAGAAGGCAAAAGCAAAATCATTTTTTTTCATTTTTGAACATTGAGAACATTTGGGGAAGAATAATTAAACAATAATTCAAAGCAACCTTCATCAAATGTGAATTTTGATAGGAATCAGGGACCATTTGGAAGGCATCTCTGGAGGAACCCGTAAAAGCGGAATCAGAATTACTTCTCTTGCTTCCCACTAATCTGTTACTGATCTCAGTACCAGAAAGATCACTCCTTGGGCCATAGAAAGGAACTCCCTCAAGATGGTTTCCTACCTGCTTCTCTACCAAATTGATGAGACGAAAAACATTACATTTATAGAAATGAAAACCCTCAAAGGAAATAGAAATTTTCATAAATAATTTGCATTTTCAACTACAATATAAAAAAAATGGGTAAGAATGTCCATCTCATCTATACATGAAAAAAGCCAAGAAAGGAAAAAAGTGGAACAACACGAACAATAATTGTCATAAATACCTAAAACCCCGTGTCCTCATTATGACCCAATGCACAAATGTTGACAGAACATTACAGTTTTCTACTGAAAACAATCAGAAATTTTCAGCACGAATTCAATTCTCCCACTTAGTACACGAAATTATTCTCTAGAAGAAAGAATCCAATAGTCGAATAAAACACCATACCATACTGAAACCCCCTGGCATTAGAGAATATATTCACATACCAGAAAGAAAGAAAAACCAAACACAGTAGCTGGAAAAGATATTAGAGAATGAAGAAACAAAAGCTCAAAATAAAGGTGGGGAAATTATGAAAAATCATGTGAAGTAAACTAACCCAGCACTGATCTCACTAAACCAATCCACCAGTGATGTACCCCACCAAAAGAAAGAGATGGTAGAGAACATCAGTGAAAGATGAGATTCAATGCAAACCAAAACATGGTCTTTTAGGCAAAGGGTAATGCCCTGAGTATGCCCCTCAATTTTTTTAACTTTAAAAATTTGACCTTTGATTACAAAAGCTGAAAAAAGAAAGCACAAAATAGTACTCACCAGAAGCGATGTCAGAGGTGGCAGAGAAAGGGCCACGCCCACCTGCGGAGGAGGCGGAGGCTGACGGTTCCGACAACCTAACATCGGTGGTTTTGGGAGAATCAGTGGTTGGCTTCATGCCCAGAAAGTCATGAAGCACCAAAGCCTGGTTGACAGTGTTGCTAGTGTTGCCATTGTGAGGCTGAGCCATTCTCAGCAGCACAGCCATGACATACCCATCTCACAAACACCGAGCGTGAGTGAGTAAGTGGGAAGAAGAAGACGAACAAGGAGAAGAATAAGAAGAAGCAAAAGCACGATCTCTTCAAAAAAAGAAAGATAAAAGACAGAGATGGAGAGAGAATGAGTCCTTTTGGGAGAGAGAGAGAGATAGAAGAAAAGTAAAAGGTTCTTTCTTTGTTGGCAAATGTTGTTGGGCTAATGTATTGTGTTCATTTGAATGGGCGCATGTCTGTCTCTGTTATGCTGTCCTTGGTTATGTTGGGAGTGAGTGAGTGTGTGAGAGTGGGTATATATGTAATGTTGGTGTTAGTTTGTAATGATAAACTTGTTGTGACTTTTGTCAGATTTTGTTTTCTCTTCCCACATTGGAGAGCCAAATAATTGAACAAACTAATAATCATCATGCATCTTTTTAATATAACTATTCTATTCTTTCATATTCATTCTATCTTTATTAATATTTATTTCTAAACACTAAAAATAAACAAATGTGGAATTATAAAACAAAATAAAAATTTATTCTATGTTGTGCGTCTATTAGAATATTAATTTATAAAACGATATAGTTTTAGAATCAATTTTGGTGAAAAATAATATAAACTTTAAGTATATATATTTACCAACAATATAATTTTAAAAATAATATCAAATTAAAATTTACAGTATCAGAATAAATAACTTTATAGGAAGACTTAAATACAAGTAAAAAATTAAAATGTCTTTTATAATAGAAATTAAAATTAATTTCAAAGTGTACAGTTGTTTAATAAAAAATTATCAACAGATTGTTTTGTAACTCATAAATTAAATAGTATTTATATTCATTAAAAAAAATATCAAATAATAACTAAATTTTTTAAAAAAAATAATTAGTCTCTATACTAATTTATTTAAAAATTAAAAAAATATTAACTTCTAATATAGTTTCTATTATTTTATTAATAAAATATTATAAAATAATTTTTAAATTAATATTTAAATTAATTATCAAAATTTTAATTATTAATATTTTAAATTTTAAATTAGTCTCTAAAAAATTATTTTATTAATAAAATATTATAAAATAATTTTTAAATTAATATTTAAATTAATATTTAAATTAATTATCAAAATTTTAATTATTAATATTTTAAATTTTAAATTAGTCTTAAAAAATTAGTAAAAACTAATTTAAAATATAAGTTGTTAATAGTTAAAATCTTAATATGTAATAATTATTAAATATTAGTTTAAAAACTATTATGTAAATTTTCATTAATAATAAAAATTATTTTAGATATTAATAATTTTTTTAATTTATAAAATGATTTTTAATTTTAGTTTTTAAAATTAATTTTTATTTAATAATTTTTTTTGTAGTGAGTATTTATTAACTGTTTATAATTGTTTTACTTAAAAAAACTTCGTATGAAGAAGTATTTTTAGTTACTTTTTAGGGTTTTAGTTCTGTATTTTTTCCCTTTGCTTTGCTTTCTAATAGGTTAAAAATTATTATTTTTTGAGTAACTTGGATGAGTTATTAGTCTTTATTTTAAATGTTTATTTGAATAAAATGCAATCTTTTTTCTGTTTATCTAGTTTTTTATTTAAAAAATAAATAACTTTTTGTATTTTTATTAAAAAATTAGTTTTTTTTTAATAAGTAATTATTTTAAAAAATTATTTAATTTAGAAATACTTAGCATAAGTTTAAGCTAGTCGACATAATATTGTTACTTTAAATAACATAAAGCAATAAACTACGAAAAAAATATTTTGATAAGCTAATTTATAAAAACCATCTTATATTAATATTTCATTGATGGAATACTTGTCTTAACTATTGTGGGAAAATCAAATTTAGGGTTATTCATATTTTTCGTGAAGAAAATGCATGTGCTGATAAGTTGACTAATTTAAGATTTATTCATAGATAATCATTTCATTGGTATAATAAGTTTTCATCTAGTATGTTCTTAGAATAATTTTGTATGAATAGGTATAGTCTACATATGTATCGTTGTTGTTAGCATATGAGTTTTTGGTGTAATCCCCCCATATTTTTTGTATTTTCTTTCTTTTTATTTATTTCAATAGTATTTTTTTCATCTGATCAGTCTAACTAAGATGTCAAGTTGTATAGTGATGCATAACATCAAGATTTTATAAAAAAAAATCCTTATAAACATTGTTTTACTCACACGTAAACAAGTTTTATGTTATAAGAAAAATAGTTTAAAATACTTATACAAAAATCACATAAATATGGATGGTTTAAAAGGATATGAGAATAGTTGCTTAGACGCAGTCCATGGAGTGAAGTGAGTGTGGTATTATGTTTTGTCTAGATTGAAAGAAAAAAAAATTGTGAGAAGCGAAAATGTTTGAATTAATGATTTGTTTGGATTAGAAACGGAATGTTTAAAGATTTGAGATAATTTAAAGTGATTTAAAAAGAAAGTTTGAAGAAATTTAAGTTGTTTAAATTAAGATAAGTAGAGTGAATTTAAAGAAAAAAATTATTGAAATTTATGAGTAATGTAAAAATTGTTAAAAAAAATAATTTTTTTAAAATGTTAAAAATGTAAAAGGATAACACACTAATATGAATCCCAATTACATGTAGATAACAGAATGTTCTTCTCTCATTGAAGAGTGCACGAATTCAACATTCTCCCACAAATATTTGTGCTCTTCCAACCACAGAAAATATGTTGATCCAAATCAACAACTCCAATGTCTTTCCATATGTGTTACAGTGGAACAATCTATCCAAACTGAACCTATGAGAAAGAGGGTGTAAAATGAAAAAAAAAAATGAAAAATTTATGAAAGTTTACAATAAATATGTATGATTGATAAAAAAAATTAATCAATAAAAATTTAATATTACAATTTTGTCCTATTGTTCAAATTAACTTAAATTAAAATATAATTAGTTATTTGTATATAGAATTCGGATGTTATTAAATCATTATTTCTACTACAATTTACTATCTCAGTTGAAATAAAATATAATTTATCTAACATTATGGATATATGTAAAATGGTTGAAAATAAATTTTGATGGAATTAAATAAAAATAATTATTAAAAAATTAATCAAAATTATAAAATTTGATAAAATAAATTGAAATTGTATAAAATTTCCAACCCCTAATAAATATTAAACATATAATGGTGCAATACAATATAATAAAAAAGAATTAAATTACAAAGATTTGACAAAAAAACAATATATCATAAGAACAGTTTAATACCGTGATATAAAATAAAATTATTACAGTCAATATTATTATTTAATAAACTTATTTTGATTTTTTATTATTATTATTATTTCAATTTTATTATTATAATTACTATTATTTTAGGAAATTAATTTTATTTTGATTATTAATATTTTTAATATTGTTATTATAATTATTATAATTATTATTCATGATTTTATCATTATTATTTTATAAATTAATTTTAAATATTATTATTTGTATTACTACAATTATTTTATAATTTTTAATATTTACATTATTAATATTATTAACTTTTTTTTATTATTATTTAAAAGTATTTATATTATTATTTATTAGTAGTAGTAGTATTCATTATTTAGAATATTTTTTTATTGTATTATATTATATTATCAATTATTTATAATATAATAATTATGTTATAAAAGTTATAACACAGTGGATTATGTTGCATTATCCATATATGACAAATGATTATTATTATATATAATTGATTATTTAGTTTATAAGCATTTATTTATTTTTTTAAGCATATTCGAATATATAATTTATTTGAAATCTCTATAATTAATTATCTCTTCTAACCAAATAAGTATGATAGTTATGATATTTTCAAATTACTAATATATAATTTAAAAATTAAGGATAATTTCATCTTTTTCACCTAATTAACACAGTCTGTGTTTCTTCTTCTTTCTTTATATACCTTTGCAAGAATAATATAACTTATTCCCCTTTTCGCTCTCATTTCTTCATAAATTATTTGTGCCATACTCTTTTTTTTTCATCAGATAAATAATACTCACTCAAATCCATACAATGTTAATGGAGATTATATATAAAATAAATGTATATTATTATAACATAATTTGCCAATCAATAATAATAACTATTTAATATGTTTGACACAAATTATTGAAATGTGTCACTAATCATAACATCCACAATTCATAATATGTGGTCATGATGCCCAGCCACTTGTCCTCTTTCTACATAACTTGCACATCTTCAAAAAAGATTTTGTATCTATCAAAATAGATTTGCAAAATTTAAAGAGTTCAAATATATAAAATATATTAAAATTAAAAAAACTGTTTTTATTTATATATTAATTTATACATTTGTAAAAAACATTCTGTAACAGCGTTTTTTTTAGAAAAAGCTACACCCCCTCCCCCCATGCCATTTTCTCTTTTCTCTCTCTCTCCAATTCTCTTCTCTCTCACTTAATTTCTCTCTCAAACTTCATCTATTTTAGAATCTGATCATACCACGCTGTAGCAGAGAAGTTAAGGAACATTTCTACCCGATCAGATTTTCAAACAGAGTAAGTTCATTTTTACTCTAAATATCCTTTGTTCTCTGTTTTTCCTTAGGATTTAGTCATCAATCTTGGTAGGGTCAGTTGAG
>Ga0123342_1001005_pt1 | contig 46999 bp, 21 predicted proteins | sample Turbeawhitnodule_FD_89960 | JGI IMG/M metagenome (GOLD analysis project Ga0123342, IMG submission 89960) | Root nodule microbial communities of legume samples collected from Mexico - Turtle bean Mexico white nodule | ecosystem: Host-associated > Plants > Roots > Nodule | place: Mexico: Nepantla...
TACTTTCATCAGCATGAATAAAAGCAACTCGAAGTGCCTCATTCCTGATAATAAAGAAAAAATCTTAATGTTTCATAATAGATAGCAGCAAAAAGTTTTTAAAAAATGAAACACCGAAATAGTAATCAAGAAACCCTCTATTCTTTACACAAATAAAATAAGAACTGGTCCAGTTGCCCTCACTTTACAAAATTTTCAGTTTAGACCCTAATCTTGCAAAGGTTATTTATATTAGAAACAGAAAGTGAAAGTGAGGGTAGATTACATTATTTAAGAATAGATTTTTGTAGACCAGCACTTGGATGCCATAGTTGAACATGCCAAGTTGCAAAAGTAACAGAAGTTGTAAGAACACTGGGACAAGTTACAACACAAGTAAGAAAAAATGGCTGTTTGAGGCTCAAACTTTGGCAGACATGGAAAGGAGTAGAGGCTATGCTGACTAGCGGTTTATGAGTAGCACCAGTGATATCATTTGTTATAGATAGAACGTAGAGTGGGTTAGTTACAATAAGAGAGAGATATTGGAGATGAGAATTTGGTTACACAAGTGCAGTGATGATATTCAGGCCATGTCACCCTAATACAACTTGCTCAAGTTGTCCAAAGGGAACTTGTTGAATGTTCTGAGACATTTGTAACATGATGAGTTGCATGTAAGTCTGGGTACCAAGCTGAGGGACCATATTTATAAGCACTGATAAGCATAAATTGTGGTGCACTGGAGGGAGGTGGTCCAGAGAAATAGAACAAAGAAAGGAAATAGAAAGGGGAAAATAAACTGTAAAGATTTAGACTTTATATTCATAAGAAAGGAAATGAATAAATAAATAAAAAAAACCTAAAGAAGGGTTGCTGGAGTGGGCTGGACCCCGAAAAAACAAAAATTGCCTGAGAAGAAATAAAAAAGGAATGCATTGAGAGGTTATGCGAAAAAGGTTCATCCCTTTTCCTCTTGTGTGTGGCTTTAGGGCTTGCACGGAAGTGCTTCTGTTTAAGAAGGTATAATAAAACCCAAAAAACATATAAAAGCCCAAAACTACCCTCAGTAAGAACTAATAACATTTTTGAATTTTTCCTACAAGTTTTAGATCTCGAGACCAAATGCTCCACAAAACATGATCATGCTGTGTCACTCCACTCCGCCACACATGACTTTAAAATGAAACACTATCCACTTGTTGTCGCGCTACAATTTTGCTCTGCAATGCTCTGCCATGATATAGGCCTCTACAAGGGCTATTGACTACTATAGAGCAGTTAAAGTACGCAATGTTATAATACTTACAAGATGAAGAAAATGTATAGGAGTCATTGCCTATTGTTCTGTGACCAAATCATGTTCATATCAAAGACTGCATTGGGATGTTTATAGAGTCAGAGACTAAAACTATCAATGTTTCAGTTATAGTGATTCCGCATAAAGTTCATATCACCTGGATCTAAAATGAACCCTATAAGATGACCTTTCAGTAACATCCTTCCTAATTAGAACAACTTCCAGTATGAAAAATAAAATTCTCAAGCAAACAAATTAAAAAGTTCAGTGGCCAAATGCTTCCTCAAAACACATGCAGAGGTACACAATATGGAATCCCGAATATAATATACATTCATATTCTTAGAGTATTTAGTTGAATAGCACTTGGAAAAAATGAGCACACAAATTGATACCTCTGTAACAATAAAGCAATATCTGTAGCCTCTGCTGCCTTCCGCTGCTTTTGTTGACCATAAATTTGGCATGATACAACATAAGTAAACTTCAAATCTGCCTGTGCCCGGGATTCAGGAGAAAATTCAAAATCTTGACTTGTAATGAAGTTGTTTTGGGAATAATTGTCCACTGTTAAGAGAGTAGATTGCCAGCAAATATCTATGTTAAACTTTATTAGAACCAAAATCAGAATAACAAACTGCAGAGCAGAACGTTCATATTCAAATACCTCCTAGTGATCTGCTCTCCAGAAAATTCTGCAGCATTAAAGCTCTCCTATAGTACATCATACCGCGCACTGGAAATACAGTAGTTATGCCTCAACTTCTGTCTTACAAAAACAGAAAGGAAGACAAATAAGATATCCTAAAGATTTCTGACCTGTCCTAGCAAGAGTCTGCCCTCGATAAGAAGCCCAAAAACGAAGTTCCAAGGCATCACTGGAACTTTCTTGAAGTTCTGCGTCCCCAGTGGATGCTCCTCGACCAATTCTTTCAAGAAAGTTTTCCCATTCATCTGAAATACAAAATTGTTCAAGCTCAATCCCAAAATGACATTGTTCAAGATAGCAAAAACAACTCTAGTCCTTCACCAATCTCTAAACAGATTCTACTTTTAGTATAACTGCATCTTGACAGATATTAAGAAGATAAATTCACTTTCCTTTAGTTTCTTCACCCTATAGAAATGACTATAATTAGGAAACAGAATGAAATAATCATGGAAGTGATGTAATTTGCATGGAAACCAACTAGGAATGAACATTCAAGAAAAAAAAAATCTTTTCAACAAATTAAACTTTTAAGAGCTATTGACATGTGCAGAAATAATGAATCCTTAATAATGATAACTGGAGCATAAAAAGTGTTCAAAACTTTGACATGTGAGAGGGGAGTATATACGGACAAGACACATTACCTGGAAATATCTTTTGGAGATAGAAAAGAGTAGATATTCCATCTTCGTTCTCCTTTTGCAATTCAGAAGTACCATAAAGCACAGTTTCACTATAGTATGGAGTGAAAACACTATACCAAATAAAAAACAAAAGGAAAAGGTGAATATAGAGGGCAAGAAAGAAGCAAAAGAAAACTCACTGCAAACCATATGGATATACATGTATATACCTGAATGGCAACATTTCACTAACAGGCTTTGCTGAAGGCATATCCATAAATAATGAATTTGTGAAAAACTCTAATCTTCTCCTGGCTTCAAGATTTTTTGGAACATTAGCAGCTGAATCCTTTACAGTAAGAAGAAGATGCAACCGCTTCACAAGCTCTTTCTACAACCAGAAAAATTACTTTAATGTATTTAAATTAAAAAAGGATGAATTGAATACAAACTGAAGGACCTTACAATTTCAGGATCATTAGGCCAAATTATCCTAGAAAAAAGTCGTCCCTCGTCCCTAGCTCTAGCTAAAAGGTTCCATGTATCAAGATTCTCCCTGGAAAATTAAGAAGTTTACAAGAAGTACAGAAATAAAAGACAGAATTAGTATTGTCATGATCTAAGTTAAAGCTTGATTTCAATTTCATCTGCTAACATTAACATATTATATTTGTCCTTCTATTTTTGTGATAAATCTCACATTAGTTCCCAAGAACCTCCTTGGAAACTGGGTTATTGATAACAGCAAACAGGGTCATATTGACACATCTGATTTTCGAAGAGTAAGCCACAAAACTGTAAGGTAAAACTTTAACTTTAACCTAGTTTTCAGTGAGAAAAAGAAGAGGACAATGGTGGCTGAATAATCAAATTTCTGCTCTGATAACCAAGTTTCTGACTACTTAACAGTAAGATCTAACATTATTATAGTAGAAGGATAAATGCCGTAACAAAGTATAGGGTAGAACACTGAATTCAATCACAAGTGTAGGGCAAAATCAAAACAAAAAACATTTAAAGACAAAAATTGCTAATTTTACTCCAAAAAGATATGACTCTAAGCATAGGTTGTAAATCATACTTATGCAACCATATACCTTAAATCTGAAGATACCAGTTCATGAGTTACAACTTCATACAGGTCATGTATAGCTTTTGCAGCACCTTTAGCAAGTTCAGGATCATTTCGAATCTGAAATAAATAAATGAAAAATGCACCCGCATCAAATACATGAAAGGATAGTCAGTATGTTTTCTATGATTTCGTTGATAAAATATTTTACCATGATAAAAACATACAACATAATTTATTCAAGAGCATACAAACAGTCCGCATACCACTAAATTTGATTTTCTCACACTTTTAGAGATATTTCTCTTTTCTGTTTACTGACAGTTATAAAACTGACTTTTCTGTTTCTTCACAGTTGTAATTATCTGATCAATACATAGGTAGGTTTCTGTAACAGAGAATTACAACTCCTTTTCAGTTTGTAAATATTCAGTTGCCTATTAGTTTTTTCATTCAATACACACTAGCACAAGGTGCCTAATTCTGCCTCCACACAATATGAATGAGGTTGTTGAAATTGTCTTCAAACTCTCAAGTTACATTTCTAGGCCTAGAACCAGTTAAAATCTTCACAACAAATAATTAGAGATTTAGTCAAACTCACACAAACATAACAACGAAAAAATGGTTGACAAATTCAAATTCAGGGAAGCTTGAGAGTTAGAAACCTAATTCAATATATTCCAGACACAAAAAAATTCAAATTCAAGAGTAATAAAAACAGTAGACAGGCAAATTACCAGGAGTCCAGTCAATGCTGTAAGTCTTGATAAAACAACTGGAAGCTTCTTTAGAGACAAGGTTATAACAAGTGAACCCTCTACAATACTGTTATTGATCTCACGAAAAATTCTTTCCACCCTGTCAAAAGTTTGGGATAATCTTTCATCAAACATATATATGTAGCTATAGTAAAAAAATCTATAATGTTTTATTAGATCCCATCTTCTATCTCAGATTAAGGTAATCTAACACGGTGCTAGATCAGATAGATAAATTATATTAATAAGGTAAATCCATAACACCCTGGAATTTATGTCTAAGAAGTTAATGTTCTTCGTCAGAATTGCACAGTTCACTTGGCAGTTGCCACAAAATGTTGGAAAAAGTAATTAAATCTTAGTAGACTCTTTGTTACCGACTTCAATATGTAGTTCAATCTTTTTATAGGTTTGTTTAGTTTTTGTTGATGGGTTTGATTCGGCCCACTATCATGTATATGTTTATTTTTTCTTTTAAAAATATCTAAGTATGCTGCAGATAATTAATAGTTTACTTGGGATTGCAGATAGCATAGTGATGATATTGCATACTTGCTTTAAGAAAATAGAACATCCAATAATATTTTACTTTTGTCTTTTTACAGACAAAAAAGGAAAATTCATTAAACAGAAGAAATAACAACAGTTTGGAGGATAAAAAGTCCTCCTAAACGATGAGCAAAGCACAAAAAACAATGAATAGAAAACATTGGAGCAAAGTAATCCCTCAACATTTCAGATACATAAATACACTAAAAGAGCACTAATAATAATTATAGGGTCATTTCAAAACAATTATTTTCTAATATAACAAGATTTGTCAAAAAAATCCAAGAAATTAACATTTAAGAAAGGCTTGCCAGGAAAGATAAGATGGTCAAAAGTCTTGTAGTCTTTAAAAATTCAGAACACACTTAACTAATGTTTGATTTGCCTAATTTCACAAATAGCTTTTCAATCAAAAGCTCACCCAGCAAAACTTTGATTATAAGTTTTGCAGAACCAAAACAATAAGAGAATCCAAATTAAATTATTTTGGAATGAGAAAATTCAAGTATATTTCCCATCTGTCTTTTTCCGTCCTAGCATTTCAAAACATACTCCTCAAGTGGATACTGCTCAAAGTTGCATAGACTGCATCTAATACTCCTCTTTCACAACAGGACAAAGCTCCCAAATATTGTAAGTATGAAACTTAAACCCTAATTTCAGTATGTTTCATCAACAAAAATATTGACACAAATATTCCTGTTGGAATAAGCCTCCCCATTTGACGATCAAAACGCTTTAAAAATTTCAATTAGAATGGTGAAAGTTTCTGAGAATTAGTAATCGAATTCATACCAAAGCCTTCCTTCATTGTCGTTGCCAACTATTGAATATAATATTTTTTCAACACTGTAATAGCATTCCTTAACTGCATAGGCCATATATTCATCCTTACTTATCCTGTTCCACAAATCTGTCTGAGTATCTTTGCAGTCTAGAGCCAAGTCAATCGCCAACAAGATCTAAACATTAAGATATTAATTCAGATTAACATATGGATCCTGCTAAACTAAATAAGTCTTCATACATCCATTCCAAGTAATTTATATTGCATAAGAAGTTTCACCTTACTGCTAAGAAGAAATAAAGGCCATTGAACTAATCTCAGACTTCCTGCATTACTAGGTATGGAAAGCAGGTCCATTTCCCTGTAATAGTAAAAAATAAATAAATAAGCCATCTATAACTGTTTAGACAAGATTTTGAAACACAAAGAGACAGAGCAAGCATGCTTATATCACAATTTTTTACAGATGAAAGGCATTTTATCAGAGATAGAAAGAAACAATTTGATACGAGCCCAGAAAGCCATTGAGAAAAACAATGATCTTTTTTACTCCATTGCATGAAAAAAAGAGAATGAAGAGCAAAGGAATCAAATCCTTCCACAAAAATTAATCGTTACTTATCTAACTAACTAATTGTATTAACTTTAATATGCAGTTTATCTTCATTACACATTGTCAAGCATCAAGTTTCCTTCAACTGACCTATTACTAATAAAATCTTCCTCACGCAGACTTTTAATTATCTCATTCCAAAATGGAGCAAACATAGCAGCATATGCTTTGTTCATATCTTGAGAATCCTGCACCAAATCAATCACATTCATTAGCCAAACTGAATGTCAAAAATTCCAAGAGATAGATATACATTGAAAATAAAAACAAAATTAAGTAAAATATTTAAACAAGTATATAAGGAATTTGCCACCAACTGAATGGAACCTTTTTAATAAAGCTGTTAAGTTTCCTTCAACTAAAAAGCAAAACTATATTCATATACAAACAATTACAAAAGGCTTCTACAAACAGTTTAAATCAAATTTCAAGAAAGAATAAAAATCATGTTATTTTATCTATGTTTATCAACTAGATCAACAACAAAAATTAAAACCAAAATATAATTATTTAAAATATAAACTCAGATAAAATATTGATTTTAAAGTATAATCGAAATAAAATTGTGTAATAAAATATTAGTGCAAATGTTTGTCACAGAAAACAAATTTAAATAAGTTGCTAAGCAAAGTATAAGTTTTAAAAACTTAACTTTTTACAAACAACTGTAATTTCACAAGTCTAAATAAGAAACTTAAATATATAAAACAAAATTCTAAACAATTCTTCAATGTATAATATTTCTCTCACCAATAACTTTATTTTGATCACTTGATTTTCTTTTAAAATATCCAAAAAAAAATTCACTAACAACTGATAGCAGGTAGCTGACATCAGCAGGTTCGATACCATGATACTCGCATCCATCCCATTTAGGGTTTAGGGTTAAAGGTTTAAAATACCCGAAATAGTTGCTCGCATGTATCCATTAAAAATTTGTTACGGATTTCACTAGAGGATATCCGTGAATTCAGATTTTTTTGCCATCCCAAATCTGAACCAACTAAAATAACTAGCCATAAATCCATACAAGTTTTAATGTACTCTAGCATAATCTTACCATACAAAATTAAAAACGAGTTGTTCTCATTGAGACAATATTACTTAGAGAGCTCAATCTTTCTCTCTTAAGTTCTCATCTTTATATTAACAATAGTTGTTCTCAAAAACAATGACAAGAGAGAAGATTAAAAAACAAGTAAAGTCATATCTAGAGTACAAGGTACAACACGAAACAGAATTTTAATAAAGCCTATTTAAGACTTACTCTAACACTTCTCCACAAGTTGAAGCATACAAATTGTATGCACCTAGATTGGAACAAATAAACTCAATCCAAGGTCTCGCAAGGATTTTGCTAACACATCTCCAAGTTCATCATTGAATATGACAAACCCAATACCAATTTCCGTGGACAACAACTTTTCTCAATAAAATGACAGTCGATTTCTACGCGTTTGGTCCACTCATAGGACACTAGATTGGAAGCAATGTGGAGAACAACTTGGCTATCACAATACATCATCATTTCTCGAATCTATTAAGAAATTGTTTTACCCACACATGTTCATAGGTGAGACATCATTGTCTACATTAAACTTCAACAAATAATCAGGCAACAAGAACAACTTCCTTTTCCTCCAACAGAAGCACAATGTCCATATGAGATCTCGTCCAATCAGCATCACAATACCTAGAGATTTGGGTACTTCCTTTATCTTCATATAAGAAACCATGTCCAAGATCCTTTTTCAGGTATCTTAAGATACGGATGATGTCATTCCAATGATTAATACAAGGAACCTGCCTGAACCGACTAACAACACCAACTACACAAAATAGATGAGGTTTAGTAAAAGTAAGTGAAGAAGCCTTGAGAGATAAAGCATCCCTTGAACTAGCCCAACCTTCCAAAAGGATCACCCAGAGCATGACACAAGACCCAAGGCTAGGTCAGGAGTATCCATTAACTAGTGCCTCAGAACCTATCATTCCTCAAAGGATCATCAGGAGCATAGCCAACATGATGGGGCTGAGCACCAGCTAATCTCTTTGTTTTTAATTTCAATAGATTAGGTTTCACATAGCATAAATGGGAGTGTACTTAGCAACTTGGGCTTGTGCCATATCCATTTTCTCTTCTTAAGCAGCTAGGTTTAGGACTTGCAACCCTAGCTTTTAAAAACTAGTTTTAGGGGGTGGCATTGACCATAGTCAACCCTAGGGCCACCCCTCACCCATTCCTTTTCTACTCCTCTCTCATCTTGCTCTCCAAGTCACTCCTTCCAATATAAAGTATGCCTTACCCTATGTCTTTTCACATTAAATTTTGAAATAGAAAAGAAACTTTGTAGGAGCGTTTAGTGAGACTTGAGTGCTCTCCTTTTTGGTCTTATTTTGAATGTTTGTACACTTCAAGTGGCAGCTCTTCACCACTCATCTTGGAGTCTTCCACCATTCCAAGTGGTGTGAGTCATTGCCTTTCTCGATAAGCTTTCCTCAACCTTCATCATTTTTTATGTCTTACTCTACTCTTTAATTTTGGCATTTACATTGCTTTTCTTTATCTTGTTCCTTGTCTTAATTCCGCACCTCATCATCATCTTCACCATATAACTGTGTTTTCTCTTTGCCCTCTAAAAGAAAACCTTCACACTTTCGTGTCCAGTGGAAATCTTTTTTGGGTTTCTCACCATATTCTGCTTAAAACAAAAACTCATAAACAAAGTGCAATCCAGAAAATGTGCAATTTTAAAATCAACTCACATTGGTAAGATAAATATGTTTTTTAACTAGTCTTCTATAGCTTTCAAGTTAGAGATAGATTCCATGTTCTGCCATTAATTTCTTATTTAGGTCAGTAGGACTATCCGCTACCTAGTGAATCATACCCATCTATTTTAGGATATATATCTGATTGGGCTACTTCAATACCTAAGAATTTTTTTATACTACCCAGATCCTTGATCTGAATATCATTGCACAAGTGTTGAAAATGATTACACAAGTGTTCATTTAGTTGAGATATTCTAGCAATATCATAAACTACTAAGTAAACACATTTTTAAGAAGGGATATTACAACAGAAAAAACCGAATGATCTCACACATTGCATTTCAAACCAAGGGTTTGGACAACGTAGCTAAATTTTGGAAACCAAGCACGTGGAGATTGCTTAAGACCATAGAGAACAATTTACAAACCAAACCAAACTACCACTTAGCAACAAACCGAGGAGGTTGCTCCATGTAGACTTCCTTTAATAGATTTTCATAAAGAAAAGCATTTTTAATATCCAATTGATGAAGCAGTCAATGACAAATAGGAAAGAAAAGACGTATAGTACTAATTTTAGCCACTACAGAAAAAAGTTTCACTGTGATTAAGACCATTGATCTGAGTGTATCCTTTAGCAACCAATTTCACCATTAAAATCAACCTTAATGGCATAAACAAATCAACATCCTATCGTCCTCCTCGTTGATTGAAGGCGAACAAACTCTCACGTACTATTATGATCAAAAGACTGCATTTTTGCAAATATAGCTTGTCGTCACCCACGATGATCAAGTGTTGCATTCATAGTTTTAAGTATAGTAATAAAAGACAAAGAGAATATGCAATGTAGTGTTCCAACATTAAATCAATGCAATATGCCGCGCATGGTGTCCAATACAATTTTTTTTCTCATTGCTTTGTAATTTGCTGCATTATCAATTAGTATATGAATGACATTATCTTTCCCAACCTCCTCAACAACATCATCCATCATCTTGAAAATTTGTCAGCTGTCTTGGATATGTCAGAAGCATCAATCGACTTCAAAAATTCAGTCCCCTTTGGACTATTTAAAAGAAAATTAAGTATGGTTTTTCTCCTCCCATTAGTCCATCCATCTCTCCTTATTGTGCAACAAATTTTTTATGGCAGTGGTGGAGAATGTGATTGTGGCAGTGGTGGTAAAGAACACGAGTGCAATAGCAACGATGGAGAATGTGAGCGCAACACCGGCGATGGTGAAAAGTTCAACGACAGTGGGTTTTTCAATCTGGGCTTGTTTACGCTCTTTTCGAATATTTCACTTTTCACTCTTTACACACAGATATGCTTTTGGGAAGTAAACTATAACACTGGGCCTTAAAAATGGCCATACACAGGTTCAATATTTTTGGCCAAAAATGGTCACACTAGGTCACGATCCAGGATCGAAGACCGCTTCCGATGCACCGAGTTGTGTGGCAGGATCAGCTCCAATCCTGATTCACTAGTTCCAGAGTAGTTGACTCATGCGAGTTTGCAATTTTACTCACGCTTTTGACAACACTGATGATACCAACTTGAGATAAATAAATAAAAAGACGTTATTTAAATAGCGTAATTTTCCTCTTTTATTTATTCATATTCATATTAACAAAGAAAGATACAACACAACTTTTAAATAAAGACTATTTAAGGCCAATTCTAACAAAACAAAAATACCTCGGTTGACTGTCCACTCAAGGGAATCCTGAAAAAAGAACAAACAAAATCAAATTTACCCACAACAAACATGTGTATATTTCAACTAAACCAAAAAAAAAATCATTATATAAGATCACGATTCAATAGCATAGATAAAAAAACTTGCATAATAAAAGAGAAAAAAGCACAGCACACAAGCAAGGAATGAGGCATCCTGTGTCAAAAATAGTGGTAATAATTAATGTTATTGGGAATTATGTTGATTACACAATACACAGAAAATAGTTTAATTTCTTTTATACTCTTATAAAACTAAAACATATTTATTCTTTAATTTATATACATGTCAGGCATGCTACATGCCCTAATTTATAGCAGTGCTACTTTCTATTCTTTATGCTTTCAAATCTCTCCATGCAGGAGACCAACAAAAAGAGGTGACAAGTTGTCCTTGAAGAAAAAATCTATAGCTCCAAACAAGCTCTTACTAAACATACTTAGCACAGTAGTGCCACTTTCCATTATTTATGCTTTCAAATCTCTCCATGCAGGAGACCACCAAAAAGAGATGACAAATTGTCCTTGAACAAAAACTCTATAGACCCAAACAAGCTCTTCTAAACATACTTAGCACATGAACAATGTTAAAATAAGAGAAATCAAATTCTTTAAACCCCAAATTATACCAACCACCAGATTTATATCACCATGCCAATTAGTATGTAAATAAGAACAAATAGAGAACTAAGATATTTGTAACTACTAACTTGCTCGAAAACCCACCTTTTTATTTTTGGTGAGACCAAATTTTTTACAAATGCCTCTGGGAAACTTTCAAAACGCTTATGCACCATTTCAATTGAACGAATCTGCAATAAGTCATTTATAAGAAATGTTTACAGCAAGAGGAGACAAACCATGAATAAAACTGACTTCCATATTAATACGAATTTTGACTACTTAAAATAAAAAGAATAGAAAATAGCTCCTTAAAAAAGATGTAGATGGTAACAAATCCTCAAAAAGGAATATGAAAAGACTGGTAACCTCCGTGTCAAATTTTCAGCCCTTCACTGAGTACATGTCTCAATTCCTCAGTATTTCTAGCAGAAAAAAAAGTAAGCATACATCTATGTAGCACGGATACTAGCATGAACACTAGACACTACACGAACACGGACACTTCGACGTGTGTAATTTCCAAAAATATAGGACACGGATTTATATATTATATCATTGTGAATTATAGAAATTGACAATAAGATTTATGCGAACAAGGTGTTAATCAAATATAACAAAAAAGAATCCAATTCATCTATTGAAAATCCAAAAAGTGAAAAGAGGATAAAATCATTTCATCCCTTTCTTGATCATCATCATTGAAAACGACACTCTAGTTTAAGAGATTTTGTACTTAGAATTCAGATTTCAATACATCAAAAGATTTAAGTGTACAAGGTTAGTATTTATACAATAAGAGATTCTTGTTGCATAACCTACAAATTCTTTTTATTCTTGTTCCAAACACCTTTTATTAGACTTAACCACAAATTGAAAGAATGGAAAGAAACAAGCTAAATCGTCAAAATGATGCCAATTTGGAATGCAAATACCTCGCCTAGCCGAGCCCGTGCACCAATCACACCACCAACAATTGCTGACATGACAGTGTAAAAAATGAGAATATCCATGAGATAAATCTGCAGAATGAGAATGCATTAGCAAAGTAAAGCATAGCCAAGTATTCATGAAAACAGAAACTAAACAATTACAGGAAAACTGCAGCTGTTACATCCTAAGTTCATGATCTTGTGAGGAGATAATTAAGACAACATGGCACCAGGTATATAGGCTACTTGGAAAAATAAACATTCAAGAAACTATTCTCTTCTCAAATATTCCAATTTCCAACATGTCATTGTGAGATAAAAGGACACCAAACTATAAGAATCCATATAACAAGGGCTTCATAAGAAAATCTAAAATGAATTTATAGCACACTATTGTCTTGGTCAACATCTGTTAAGAAATAAGGAGAAGTTTATTGATATAGTTAGAGTATTAATGAGTTGGTGAGTTCGTTAGAGAGCTTAGTCAGATATAAAATGGGGAAGAAGTATATGTGAAATGCAGATTTGTTTTTATTGAGAAAGGAGAAATCCTTTGTGAAGGGGACACCCAAGGAGGAGAGATTTGTCTTATTTCCTGTTCTTTTCATCCTATTCAACAAAAATCCTTCCTTCATTTCTTTTCTTTTTCAATTCTTGGTTCCTAACAGCTTTCCAAATGTTTCTCCCCTCTCCTCTGATACATACGTATTAATATATTTACTTTGAACTGAATACAAATGGTGTCAACCCCTTTCTAGCTTTTATTTGTAAGTACTCTTAAATTTCTACTCCCTCCGGAACTTTATAAAAGAAACAAATAACTAACTCATTCTATAAACATAGTAAATTAATTCATTTTAATTCATAATGTCAGAAATGTAAATTTTATTACAAAGGTACATGATCAATTAAATGATTTAAGTAGAGGTAAAATTTGATAACACAGAACATAATTAAAGAGATTATTTTCTTTAGACCATTGAATGTGATTTATGTTGTTTATAAGCTAATAAATACATCTACGTGTATATAGAATGAGTATACGCCTCATTTATGGAGTTCACAATAAACTATAGGTATAAAAGACAATTAACAACTACTACATCTCAAAGACATTCTTATTATAATTAGGACCAAGGTAGTCAACATCGCGATTTGCATCGTACGTGTTTATGACTTATGTCTCGGTTTCTCGCGGTGGCACCTCTCTCGACTTAGCTCACCAGCATTCCTCACAGTGGCGGTCCTTGCACGCTTCGTGAAAGTAGTCTGACGAGTGACGCTTTTGATGGTATTGCGCCGTAGCGCATCACAGTGTCGCTCTTCTATCACTTTCATGTTGCTACGATGGAGGCAACGCATGGCCCAATTAGAAATAGGTCAAATGCTAAAAATTAAATTGCCTAATTGGGTTTGGATGGAGGCAGTATGACTCTTTGGGAAAGACGCATTAGCACTTTTTTATTAAACCATGACTCGTTTATTTTTTTGAAACTAAATGGCTCACTTATTATTTTTTTGAAACAATATGACTCACTTTTTTTAAGTCATGACTTTTTTTCAAACCATATGACTCAGTTAGGATGTAGTGTTTAAAACTAGCTATGTACTCTTTTATATATTATGAGGTTCATTTGTGAATTTTTGAACTAGATATAATGATTTTATGTGTATATAAAAATTTGTAGGATCTTCCGATCCATATTACGATCTCCCGATTTACGATTCATATTTCTCTACCCGATCTTGAGTAAGATCTTGATTTTGACTACCTTGATTAGAACAAAAAAATGGACACATTTGTTTCTTATACAAACATAAACAATCTGAAAATCAATTATAGCATCATCAAGTAACAGTTTGCTCAAATTGATGCAAATGAAAAAAAATTGAAGAATACTCACAGCCACAACAGGAGCCCACAAGCTAAGAATCGTGAAGGCATTGTAATTGTCTGTAAATTTTGCAGTCACAAATCAGTGACAAACATATTTCTTAATTTTACAATACTTAAAATACAAGCAAATAAATTAACCGAGATAAAATTAACATCAAAGACACTATGAAAGAATACTTAATAGCAAGAAAACACCTTCAACATACATTACGAAGGATGTCTTCTTTTAGAGAGAAGAGGACCATACATACAAAAACTATCTTCATATTCCAGCTATGTTATCATCTATAATAGCAGAAAATTGCTCTATCACCTTAACACCTAAAAAGATTCCAGTCCCACCAACCTTCTAAATAATCTATAATCTAAAAGAATCAAACCAAAATGTACAGGTTTATTACGACTAAAAATAAATTTCAAAATATTTAACACACTAGGATGTCAAGGTTCATAGTGATGTCTAACATATGATCTTTAATTTAAGAAAAAAACATGCTGTACAGAAAACACCAATGCCTTAAAAATTGACAACTAAACCAAAAATCAAATAATAACAGCATATACTTACTCTTTGAGATCAAATCATGCCATGAGTAAGTCAAAGATTGAAGATCAACAATAATATTGGTAGGTTCAACAAGAGGTCTAATCTGTAATATTAGGAATTAGAAATACACGAGAATTAGTAATGACATTTTTTCTTTTACACACACTATTTACTATAGAAATGACATTTTATTTGCATACGTATATTAATGAGATTGACCCTTTCTCAAATAAAAAATGGGCATTTCACTAGAAACATCAGATGGGGCCATTGCTCTCCAAAATGCCTAGTTACACTATTCCCTTTTATTCAATTTTTCAATTATATCCTCATCTCAGAGGCTCTTTTTAAAATAGAGTCCAAATCATTTTAGAAAAATAATAAAAGTAGAAGATTACATTTCCTTTATTTATAAAAAAATTAAAAGCATACCCCCACTAAATGAAAAATGTATTTAATTAAAATATTACAGAAAATTAAAATTCAGAAAATTAAAATTCAGAAAAATAAATGTTTATTTATAGAAAATATTAAATTTAACTTTAAAAATAAAATAAAGCAGTACAATACATAATAAAAAAATCAATTTTATACACTTAAATAAATTAAATGAAAAAAACAACACTTTATTATCATTTCAACTGCTCAACTTGTATGGTTACACTCACAATAACACACTTCACTAAGTTATTTTTAGAAGAGGTTTAACCTTCTTGTCAGTTGTACTTTGTAATTTATTTATTTATTTTAAGTTTTTGAATTTATTTTAATAATATAAATGAAAGTCAAAATCATGTGAAGTAAAAAGAAAATAAATGAACTAATTTCCTTTCCAGTTTTCTCTCCTCCTGATAATGTTATTTTATTACCAAAATTACATCAATATCTTCATAAATAAAAAATGTACTTTTGCCCTATATAGTGATTAAATAGAATATTTACTTACTGGAAAGATTATTAAAGTTGTCCACTACTTTTCATGTGTACATTCGTAGGAAGGAAATAAATTTGAATTATAACAGTAGAAACGTATGACTTACCTGGAGAAAGTAAGCAAAAGTGAATTTGCAGGCAAGTACCACCAACCAAAAGGCCACATACCTGCGGAACATAAAAACAGACTTGTTGAAATATCAATATCACAAAGCAGCACTTTTGACAACATAAAAGATGATACACTTATCAGAATTGCGAGAGAATTTCTGAATAAAAACTTTGTATTCTGTAAAATGATCTCAGCTTGTACAAGTAGCTTCTACACGGCATTTATAGGTAAAGAGACAGAGCAGTGAAGATCTAAATAAACCTAACTCAACTAGTGGCAAACAATGCCTGAAAGGAATGGCTAACTGAACTACTGATGTACATAAAGCAAAAAAGCTACAAAGAGTAAAACTATATTCAATAATACAAGCATTAAGAAATGTTAAAAAAATGTTAATGACAACCAATATAAGTCATCAACACTCTGCTAATGGTGAACATGCATAATTGAAGTTGCAAACCCAGCAACAAACAATTAAATAGGTGTCTCGTATTGTATTAGTAATTCATTATCACAACAAGATCTCTTTTTCAGCAAGAAAACACACCTACAGTAATCACTTATTCCCTCATAAAGACCACGTCCAACATAATACCGTTCCTGGATTATGTCATCAAAAAGGTGTCAATACCAAGTCATAACATAACACATAAATAACTTGAAATAAACAGGTCAAAATTAAATAGCAAAATAACTTACTTGATAAATCCACTTAAAAAACTGAAAGAACGACTGATCTGACATTTCTGAAAGGGTGTGACATGCTGGAAATTTTAGCAACAGTGCAAAGAATAGTCGTATGGCGGCATAAACACCAAGAACAAGAAGGTATATCCGGAAATAGAATGAATTATCAGAGTTATGACTATTCCTCTCCTGCAAAACCTTCCTGCAATTAAGAAAAATTACGAAGAAAATTAACACAGTTTGAGATGTACTTCAAATTACCAGGTTCGTTAACAGCGGCTGATATACACACCTAGGCACTGAGGCAGGACACAAAACAGCCTCAATGCTCCAGATGGTCTGAGCGTGAATTTGGTAAGGCAGCCACATCAGGGTGATGTGGTTCATGCATTTTCGGTGAACTAGTTTACCATCACTTAAAATGTTTTGAAGTCAATATGTAATTATCTAAAGTGATATTTCAATCTACTATAAAGATATAAAACTTAAAAAACCCTAGCAATGAAGAACAATACCCCAATCTAAGCCCTGAATGCATCTGCCATGCATTACCTGCAGTCCAAAACCTGAAGTTCCCTTTGTTCTGTAATACTCCCAATGTGTGTCTAGCTTGGCCATTATAGTTGCAATCAATTGGATGAGCACTTACACGCTACATTATTATGCTACTCACATTTCCAATTTGGATTAAATTACATTTTTGAAGTATTCTTTCCATGAATAAAGAATTAAAGGTTAAACATCTCTACCACTCTAAAACAATGCAAAGTTTGTCTTCAGTCGCTCATCTCAAAATGCCAACTTTTTGGACTATTTTATAAAATGTATCCAATAAACCTTTATAATTAGGTCCAATAAACAGATATGATTTGTGACAATTTAAAATACAGTTATCAGTATAAGGACCCCCAAAAATTATATTCACAATTTGGTAAATGTAGACTTTATGGTGGTTTTAACCACCACAATTATTTTTTTCTTTGTTCATTGCTTAGACACTCTCTTGCCCTCCCAGTCCTTGCTCATGCCACCATGCTCGTGCATCAGAACTACACCTCTGCTTGGTCACTCTTCTCTATTCTCCCTCTTCCTATCTCCAACTCCACCACAACCACAGCCTTGCATAGTCACGACCAGGACAGGCCCTATTACAACATGGGCCTCTTGCAGCCACAACAAATGCATCATACCACATTCTCTCTGTCTAAAACTGAAGCAAAGAGGTACATTACTCCACCAAGAACACAAGATCACAGCTCGTCTACTACAGAAATGTATCCCTTCCCTTGTGTCTCTCCTACACCTGGGTGAGCCTTACTCAGATCCAGAGAGATATAAAAGATTGGTTAGGAAACTTATTTATCACACTATTACTAGGTCTAACATTTCGTTGTCAATTGGGAATAGTTAGTCAGTTTATGCAAGCTCCGCATATTGATCATTGGAATCTAGTTATTAGCATTCTTTGATGCACCAAGAAGAAGGCTTTGGTCATGCATTGTTGTTCATTGATAAAGGAAATACCCAAATTAAAGGGTAGTGTGATGCATATTGAGAAGATCTCTTGTTGGTAGGCATTCTACTATAGGATATATCCTTGGAAGAAATGTTTCTATGAAAAACAAAAAATAAAATATTGTGCAGTACTAAAGCAAAATATTAAGCCATGGCCTCCTCAGGTGAACTTGTTTAGATTAAACAACTTCTTAAAGAATTGAAGTTTCGTGAAATTCAACATATTATATAATGACCAGCAAATTGCCATTCATATCCTCTAATCCAGTATCTCAGGTAGTACTAATCCAGTATTTTCATGATTGAATCCATCAGCTCAAACGACCTACTAGAAGACATCTTGACAAAGCCATTGAGAGGACCAAGCATTAGATTATTTGTTCCAAGCTTGGTACACTCAAATTGTGTTATGTGTGTGTATACATATGTCAATTGTGCTGAGTATTCTTTAGCAAACTCCAGCATATTAATCAGTTTTTAGTCTTAACAACTGAAGTATTCTGCTTAGTTTGCATTTAAATTATATTTTGGTTGTAGTTTGACACTACAAAAAGTATAAAAAAGTATAGTGATTCTTTAAATATCAGCATCAATACATTCATGCAATCACTGCCTCTCAACCCATTCGTTGCCACAAGATAACACTGTTAATTAAATGACAAAATAGTAAAGGGAGAATTCTAAACTCACAGGTAAAGATATGTTACAGCCACAGAAGTCAAGCCGCCCCAAAAAAATCTTATGACTAGTCTTGAAACAGCCATCCCCCTTGCAGTTGTGTATGCCCCAAATGTAAGTAACACATCTAAAAAACCTATTCATCATAATATAATAATATTTTTAGAAACACTTGCCATTTGAAAAAGTAATAAATGTAGAAACAGAAACGTCTTACTTACTTTTGGCAAAATTCATGATTACAAATGATGGCCCAATGCTAAGAATTGATTTAAAAGTATCCAAATTGATATGTCCATGATTGAAAGCAATGATTGTCAAAGCCTGCATGGAACAGGAATTACACATGACCCAAGTAAACCTGTTTTGTTTGCTAAATAAAGGCTGGAGTGTTCCAGCTAAAACAGTATTCCAAGCAGCAATTTACAGTATCATTGCTTTTATTTGGCATTGCAGAAATTCCATTCTTGTGCAGACAAACATGCAAATTATGGCATTGGAACATAGAAATGGGAATGTGGGCCATGACAAAGATGGCACGCCCAAGGTTTGAAGGATGTATGTCAGGAGGAAGAGGTAAGAAGAGTGATGGTGAGGGAGCAACAAATATAACAGAATGATTTTTCGGGTGAATGAGAGTGGGAGATATATAGGGAATGATTGGAAGAGAGCGAATTATTATCTGATACTGTACATTGTATAATGGGTGCTGCAGCCTTTCAGTAGGAGATATTTCTGGAGCAGGATCCATTCCTTCTGCACTACTCTATAATTCTCTTATTTATTTCCTGGTCTCTAGCAGCTTCAATTTTCCACGTTATAGGTTTTCTTAGTGGAGTTTGGCCAAGTTCCCCCACTCTTTGTATTGTTTTCCCTTTCTTTTATGGATTTGGGATGCTGATTGTTGCTAAAAATGGTGTCAAATCTTTGGCACAACAATTAGCATTGTGATGGCACTACCATCTTTTATTTTAGACCAATAGCAAACGAACCTCAAAAATAATGTTGTGTCATGCAAAAGTCACAATACAAGTTGATTCTATCATTTTTTTTATTTAATTTCTTTACGATAGCAGCCCTTAGTCAAGAATAGCTGTTGACTCAGTAAATTAAGTCTGTTCAAGCCGGGTCATGAGATGTCCAAAATGTGACAAAGAAGTGTCTAAGTCAAAAAAAAAAATTAATTGCAACATGGTTGCGAAGTGGTGGACATGTGCCATAACTGTATCCAACAAGTATTTCATCCCAAAAGTGTTAAAACACATCCAAAAAGATTTAGACATGGAGACACATCCAAAAAGATTTAGACATGGAGACACGTCCAAAAAGATTTAGACATAAAGACACATCCAAAAAGATTTAGACATAAAGACACATCCAAAAAGGTGTTGGTGTTCCTGAATCCATAATCAGAATTCAGACTTCAGAGTAATAACTATGGATGACAAAATCGGAACCTGAAACATTAATGCCAAGAAGATCCAAAGACGATGAAAACTTCGATACAAGTGAAGAAATGTCCTATGCTCCACAAAACTGCTTTTACCAGTCTGCAAATGACACATTGAGCATACCAGAAAAGAAATAATATTAACATCATATTTACGAAGAAAAATCAATAAAAATAACAGTTGAAAAAAACTTATAAAATTCCTAAAGAAAGCATCAAAACTAACCCTTTTTGACCTTTTTGAAGGTGTAGGTTTCAGCAAGAACGGAGAATTCTCTCTCATTGGCCAATTTAATTCAAAACAAGCAGGCGACCTACATATTATTGCAAATTAGAATAAGTCCACCTGAAAGGAAAAATATTATGTGGTATCAAAGCTCCTAACCAAAAGTATTCATTGAAGTCATCATAATTCCTCCATGCTGAATGTGCAGCTTTGCCATTGTTGTTTCTATCAGCTTCCTGCATAAGATTTTACAGGGAGTTGGTGCGAAGTGATGGATACATAAAAAGAAACAAAAAGCAATAATAAATGTATATAAGACAAACGAATCATGTATAATATACATATAACATATAGATATTGAATTTACTACTAAGGAAATGAGAAAAAATAATAAACAATCTTTATGAAAAATAATATTAACTAAAAGAAGAGTGTTATCAAATAGCAAAGAATTCTGCTATAACATCATGCGTCTTTCTCCTCTCTCACTCCCTATCTCCATGTATATATAGACCATGTTAGTTGAATTGTGAATTGGGAACTTCATAAACATGGTTAACAAACTCTTGGGCTAACCATAAAACCATCCAAGTTCAATAGTCTACTAATTGGTCATGAGTTAACTCGTGTGTAGACTCAGTTTGTAGCAGATTCAGTCAAACTCGGTAGAATTGGTACATACTCGCGAGTTACGGGCCGAGTGAACGAGTTTCAAAGAAAATCCCAAACCAACCGACACATGGATCGTCTCGTTTAGTGTCCAGATTTAGGGCTCTTGTGTCATACCTAGACTTGTTGCTTTCCTTTTTTACTTGTGTTCATTGTTATGTCCTTTACAAAAAGCCCCTTAGCTCCCATGAAATTTTCATGTTGTTGATCAATTGCAACTCTTGTTCTTCCATCCAAAACAATTCTTTGAAATGTTTCTTAAAAACCAACACCTCACTATACAGATTGAAATTATTGTCATACTACTACCTAACACGATACAAAATGAATGGATCAAAACAAAACAAAGAAGACAGTGCTACTTAGTAGGACAATTACGATGTAATTAGCTTACCTAGGAATGAGATAAAAGGTTTTGCATGGAGAGGTTTACGTAGTTGTAAATTCTACCTAGCGTCAAATTTTCCACACTTCTTTATACCTTCTTTCTTCCTTTTGGAAATTTATAGCATTCAGCTGCTAAGCTGTATTGATTGCTTCATACATACATGGCATAGTTGGATAGAAGCAACAAAACATTACAAGTGGAAAAACATATTTTAGGCAATATGTGATTGATCTCCACAATTTGCCATCACTCAATACCAAATTCATCAGTTGCTTGACCTCCGTTTTAGTAGCATGTTGCATGTGGACTTACAGGAAAAGCATGGACGAACCATTACACATCTCTTTTTGCTTAGTTCATGCCAAAAAGGAAAGCAAATTTAGGGTTTTTATCAAACTGAGTCATGTGAGGTAAAACCTGAATGCAATATCACCATATTCTACAGCGAGATTCAAACAAGAATCACGATTCATGTGATTCCGAGAGTGATTAGCACAATACAAGAGCGATCAAAAGCAAAAACAAGTGTTTCATCAATATGTATCATATTATATGGTTCATATCGTATGTCACACAATACTTACTACTATGATAAAGAGACACCTACATATAAAAATTTGCAAAGAAGCTTAATACACTCAAGCATTATTACTAAATAATATTGTTGCATAATCAGGAGAATTATGCTCTAATTAAGTGCAGATTCCATTTTATATTTATTAGGATAGATTTGTTAGTTATTTGATTTTATTTGATTTGTACAGTTTTAGACAACCATTATAATTGTCTTTTATTACCTATTATTTCCTTCCTTAATTAGATTGTAAAACAGTCTATAAATAGAGACTGTAATCACATTTGTAATAGACATCAGAAATACATTCCATCTATTTCTTTCTATTCCTTTCAACTAATATATTTCACTAAATCCTAAAAAGGAACCTAGGTTGGATCTAATTGTAAGCGTGGCACATATGAATGTTCTAGCCTAAGAGGAGGGACTGTTAGAATAACTCTATATTTCATGCATCAAATTTAAAATGCATTTAGTCAACATTGAAATTAGAATTTAGGAAGTCAAAACTAAGTGTATAATACAGATTTTGTACTATACAAGTTTTGAAAATTACACGTTTCACGAATGAGTAACTAAGTGTCTTTTCAATAAACCTAGTTTATCCTATCATTGACTATATTGTCAAATTCTTTAATAAGGAGAATATTAATTTCTTTTACTAGCTTTCCTTCTATGACCTCGACTTATTATGAAATAGCCACAATGGTTAACAAGCTAAGAACCCTAACATAATCTTGTACCCCTTCAATTTTGTCTTATTCAATAGGTAAATACATATCTCTTAAACTCAACTTATCTTCATCTACATATCTATAGATTAATATTTTATAGATTCGTTAATTATTAATTATACTTATTGAAGTTATTATTGCCTAAAACTTAAGTCAATTTTACTAGATATAAAATACAAAGGGTTATAACACAATGCACTAACACTAACTTAAACTACTAATATGGGTCAAGTACTAGTACAAAACAACTATTTGAAGCAAAATTGATCAAACAAACAATAACAAGACTACTAAACCTATTATTTTAGCAGCAATTATATCCATTTATCAAACATTCCAATACTTCCTCAATTAGAACAAAATTCCTTGACGTGAGACATTTTACCAGACATTACTTTGAATGGCCAAAAAGTAAATACCGGCATGGATGGTTTTTTCAACAGCCCAATGGCAATTTGCTACCAATTTAACAAATAAATATGGTATAATTTTGAACAATTGCACATAGTAAGATTTGAAACATAAAATTGCCTTATAGTCAGAAAGTGAATAAAGCAACTCACTTTAGATAGGGTGTCATAGATAGGACAAATTATTTTCTCAAGGAATTTTGTAGAACCATCTTCAGTTAGGCAGCTGTGTGCAGGTCTAGCTTCTCCATGATCCAAAACAGCATCCAACTCTTTGGCCATCTATATAACACAACATGGCTAATATATTTAGCATTAAAAGTGATTTGAAATGTCTATCATTAAACTTCGTCTACATAAAACATTTAATACTATGAAAATGGGTATAACTTCAGTAAAAACCTAAAAACCCTTCTCTTTCAAGATGGTACAGATAAACTTACCAATCAGTGGTTTATATTTTTCTAAGTTTAACACTAATTGCTAAATATAAAATAACAAAAATGTGTTTATACTTGTTTAACTCCCGAATAAAGGAAAAAAATTCAAGTCCCGAATAAGTGAAAGACAACTCTCACCATATTAATCAATTTTGAAGAGTTCACATTGTAAAACAGTATCAAAATCCACCTTAGATCCATTAAACTAGGGCCACCTACTCATAGAAAGTAGACTTTCTTTTTCTCCTACGAAATTTGTATCCACTTATATACCATAATTTAATCATATCCCCAGTTGGTGTGAGATCTCCAACACCTACCATATTATCCACACACCAAGCCCAATAGAGTTAGGCTTAAAACCACATTCTAGAGATAATTAAACAAAAAAGAGGGAACAATAGGAATATCCTTAAAACTCATGAGAAAGTATTACTAATTTAATGAAAAAAAAATATTGTTCAACATAGGAAAACTATAGGACAGTGGAGCTTCTTTCTCATTTATTCTACCAATTAGCATAAATACTTAGTGGAATATATAAAGAGTACAATTAGAGACTTACGTGGTGGAATATATAGCAAATACACTCAGGAAGAAAACGAACGTTTGCAGCTTCACCCCAAATAAGAAAATACAGGGAAACCAAGAAAAGCTTTCTATCCCGGTTAATTGCCTCTAAACTGCATGACGCATTAAATGAAATGCAATCAAATAAAATATGGAAGAGGGAAGACATTCAAATAATGAGTAAGTTGAAGTAATAACCTATTCCATGCAAGACGTATTCTCAAGTATTTGCACCACTTGATATAGTTATCTAGCACCTTCAAGAACACTTCATTGATTGTTTTCTCATCTAGTTTCTACACATTCCAAAATTCAACAAAAAAAATGCATTATAACAAGCAATGAAATGTACATTTACCAGAGGACCATACTAAGTATAACTACAACGTGGAAGTTGTTAAACACCTACTATGCAGGATTTACATTGTAATGTCAAACTTACAAGTTTAAGTAACCTCATCAAGCTTCCATAAACATGACCAGTAGACTCGACTTACAAACTTGTAAGAGCTTATCAAAAATATATTGATAATGCTATTATAATATTCAATCATAAGGTACAAAGCCATCACAAGTCATAATAAAGAAATGATGAATAATGGACCATCATGTCACTACATATGATCAGTTAGGATAAGAACAATAAGGAAAACATACAAACAAGGGTATGAAAGAGTTGAGTTCGAAAATGAATTTCGAAACAACTTAATACAATCTCCTTCAAGAGCTAAGGCTCATCAACTACATGTTATTTCATTTTTGCTTTTAGTTGCATATCTCACTTAGAGAGGTAGGATCATACTATAATATATAAATGAGTACAAATCATACCTTACAAGCTAGTTTTGAGATATTGAGTTAGCCTAAAAATTCATTTTCTAAAAAGCTTCTTCTAGCGAGGTTCTATATGGTCAAGGGTTTTCACCAACAAAGGAGTTGATTGAAGTGTGACCAAGGAAGTGTAGTAAAGTGAAAGTCATTGAGTCATCGGCCATTAAGGGCAGTGCTATGATAGGAACTTGAGTATTACGTGGTACCCAAGTCCCACATCAAGTGTTTGGTTTTGCCTCGATAATAGCTAGCTTTATAAGACTTAGTTCACTAAGTGTTTGGGTACTTATATCAAAGATCTCACATAAACTAGAGATATAATCAAATTACAGTTTATAAGTGGATATAAACCTAAACTTATAAGTCAACTTTGTTAGGTTGAGCTAGGCTTGAAACTTGTTTTCTAAGACAATTCTTTAAAATTATATATTTGGATTTAGAGAACAAAATAGAAGTGGGCACATAAAGCGATGAAAAAGTTAGGAGTGAATTGGACTTAGTTCAAAAACTCAACCCTAAGTCACTTGTTAGAATGTAAATATGGATTAAGAATTCTCCCTTCTTATTTTACACTTTTTACTTTTTTACGCTATAGATAAATTTAGGGGAGACAACACATGAGGAGTCTAGAGAGTCAGTCATACACCAATGATTGGAATCCTATAGTGGTATCATCATTCAAGATAAGGGGGAAGTGATGAATGTCTCATGTATGGATGCTTATAAGAATTATGACTAGAGAAACAACCTATAAGCCTCAATAATATTTTGGTGTATATGATTGCAGGCTTATGATTGCTTTGCTCTTAAGATTTAAACTGATCTAAATTGTGATCACCATATAAGACTCAAATTCTTATAAGTTATGTTCTTTAGGGTTTTGGGGTTCAAGTGTAGTATTTTTAAATTTAAGTTTAATATGTGATATGTGGGTTTATTGGTAATAAAAATTTATATTTATTTGATTCAATTAATGTTCAGCCAACTAAGTTAGAACCCTTAATAGATTTTGGGATTCTATTTGATAATTGATATATCACAAGATTTAAAGTTTAAAGCATTGTAGACACAATAAAATCTTGACACCAATTAATAAACGATATGCAAATTTATTTATTCATGTAAATTGTTGTTGCCTTATAACTATTTGAAGGAATTAGTATGTTGGGGTTTGAATTTATCATATTTATCATAGAGATACATGTGAGAATTATATTAGAATAAAGTTAAAAATTCATTACCACTTATAAATATATAGCCACAAGCAATCTCCTAGGACCAGTTTGGAAAGTTTAGTAGTGTTGTTGAGCAATTTAGTATGACTCGGAGTGGGCAGATCATTCAGTGTTTTACCGTCACTCAAGTGTTGGGTGTATCGATCTAGTAGTATATGTTGATGACATTGTTCTCACAAGTAGTGATGACCATGGCATCTCTCAAATAAAACAACATATTTGTCACCACTTTCAGACCAAAGATCTTGGCAAACTCATATATTTCTTGGAGACTAAGGTAGCACAATCCAACAATGGTATTATTATCACTCAAAGGAAGTATGCATTGGATATTTTGGAAGAAACAGGATTAATGAATTCAAAAATTGTTGACACACCTATGTATCCTAATGTCAAACTCCTACATGGTTAGGGGGAGCCTCTCTCAGATCTTGAGAAGTACAGAAGATTAGTTGGAAAATTGAACTATCTTATACTTGACATGATATTTCATTTCAAAGTGTGAGTCAATTCTTTAATTCCACCTATGTTGATCATTAAAAGGTGGTCCTTGTCATGTGTTATATGATCACAATAATCATACTAGAGTTGTATGAGCAAGATCTTTGTTTGATAGAAGATCCACTTCTGAATATTGTGTTTCTATTGGTGATAATTTCATTTCTTGATAGAGCAAGAAACAAAATGTTATGGCAAGATCTAGTGTTGAAGCAAAATATAGAGTTATGGTCTTCGCTACTTGTGAGCTTATTTGGCTTAAACAGTTACTTAAAGAATTGCAATTTGGAGAAGTCACTCAAATGACATTCATATGTGATAATCAGGTTGCTCTTCATATTAGCTCAAATCCCGTTTTTCATGGAAGAACCAAACATATTGAGATTGATTTCAAACAATATTGTATCAGGAGACATCAAGAACGAATTGGTTAATTCAAATGATTAATTAGCAAATCTTTTCACTAAATCTTTACGAGGACCTAGAATTATTACATTTGTAACCAGTGTTATCAATATCGGATAACGAACAATATCGGGGACCCTAAAAATCTTTTATAAAGATATAACGAAAACCATAACGGGTTAGGGTAGAAGCATTGCGGTCAAAAGAAATTTAATATATACAATAGATAATTTAAAAAAAATACAAAAATATAATTGTAATGCAAAAATAATGAGATAATTATAAATAATAATAATATTATGTCTAGAATATTACTAGGTTGATGTGTTGTGTATAGAATATTACTAAGCTAACTTATAATATTTTAATTGAGTCAAGTATGACATGTCCCAATTTAATTTAGGATTTACTGCAATTACTAGGGTTTAGTCAAAGCAATCGGATGTTGTTATTAGGTTAGCACTATAGCATTTTATATGAGTCATAGGTATGGTATGACCCAATTCTTCTTAGATTTTTTTCTTCTTTTTTTTTGCAGATTTTGTTTTTTCGCAAACCATGTTTTTTTTTATCAGCAAAGAATGAAATTAAATTAAGAGGGATATAAAAGGGGTATTCCAACCCTTTTACATAAACCAAACCACATTAAGAATCACAAACCATGTAAGTCATGTGGCTTGTTGTATGGCTTATTGTTTGCAATTGGGTCGGGTTATGTGGCCCGACTCATTTTAGGTCAGCTTAGTTCAAAATGTTAGCATTCCTCACTCACAGAACATCATTGTCGTTACCGCACACTAGCTTAAGTTTTTTGTTGCAACCGCACACTTGTTAATGGAACTGCATGTTGTCGCTGCCCACTCTCATCGCGCCTTCATATGCTTATATGAGTAGGATGAGGGATACCATGGCCACCTATATTATCTCAATTGGCTTCTAATATATTTTGTTCTAGCTAAGAATGAATTGTGATGGTCTGCATTATGCTTTATATGACCTCCCTTTTAAGTATATATTTATTTAAAAGAAAAGACACAGGCATGTTGTCTACTTTGACAACATTGTTATTAATGGGAATTCAACTCACTTTGTTTAGCTTCTAATCTCAAAGGTGAACTCCACCTTAGCTCTCAAGCAGTTTCACTTGACTATTCTTTGGAAATTCAAGTGAAATATCAGTCCAAGGATTCTGTTTTACTCACTCATAGTAAATATATTTGTGATCTCCAAGCAAAGACGTCTACAAATGATAGGAAGTTATTAGAAATATTACATCGACTAGAGATAAGGTCAATTCATATTATATAAGTGGGTGCAAACCTCATCTTCCAAGTCAGGATTTGGAAGGTTGACTTAGGCTTAAATTTCATTTCTTAAGACAAGCTTAAAATATAACCACCCCTATGATTAGCAGCAAAAAAACTGTCCAAACAAGACTCTAACTTCATGCAAGATCCCTCTTTGTATTTTTATGTTATTATTATTACAGGGCCAGAATCTGCTATGCAACTACTGAAGTTTGTCAATTCATGCCCTATACTTCAGGCATTCACTGGATTGTTGTTAAAACAAATATTAAGATAATTGATAGCCACTGTGGCTCTTATTTCAACCTGCTCCCTCCGATTAAGTATTTTGCGAATTTGACTTGACCTCTGACCCAGATGACAAGCAGTCTGCATCTAGTGTTGTTGTTCATCTTGATTGCAACTTGATTTCCTCTTTGGCCCCACAAAACAAACAGTGGCTAGAAGCAACACTGAAGCAGAATACCATAGTCTAGCCCAAGTCAGTTCAAAAATGTTTTGGGTACAAATTTTCTTCAATGAGTTAGCTGTCTCAATCACTCGCCTATTCCTTTTTTAACTTGCCCGCAATCTGGTATTACATCTAAGACAACACATATGGGGTCTTGTTGATTTTTTCTGTTCATGAAAAGATGTACTTCCAAAACAAGTCACCGTTTACCACATCCCAGCCCAAGTGCAGTGGGCTGATATGATGACTAAGTCTTTGTCCTCTGCTTAGTTTATGAACCTCTCTTAGCTAATCGTCTCCTTCAGCTTGTGGAGGTGAGGGAATACCTCTCAAACAGCGTTACTTTAGAGTAGTTAATTTTTGTATCTGCCAGCTGTATCTTATCAATATTTGGTTAACCTATTGGACAGTCATAATTCACTTAATGTCAATTATAACAGTCACATCTGCCACGCATTAGGTTCTGAAGCTTCTACAGTATAAATAACATTGTAAGCAGAAGCTATATTGTATATTTGTACTTTTTATTGCATTTTATTAGAAATACAAAGTTCACCCTCAAAAATACCCACTCAAATCTAATGATCCCAAATAGCAGCACAATGTAGCAGACTCTGTAAATGTTATAGCAGATACCAGGATTGTCACTATTCTAACCAATTAAAATTAAAAAATATAAAATACAGGGTAAGAACAAAGCAAAGCAGAAACAGTCACAGTTAGCTGAGAACAGTAACAGATTTGTCAAAAAATGGCAGCAATAGTCTCGAGGATAATTAGAATTTTGAAAAAATTAATAACGGAAAAAACTTAGACAACAACATAAGACATTGAGATGAAAGAACTGTTTTAGTGAGATTAGAACAGTATATCACAGGGGCACAAAAAAGCAAGGCCAACAGTCAAAGTTGGCTGCGAATAGTGACAGATTTTCCAAATATAGCTGCAGAGATCTCAAGGGCAATTGGAAACTGTGGAGAGCAAATCCAACTGTAACGACCTGCCATAAAATGCTGGAAGATTTCAAAAATGTTGCTGAGATGACTGAGAAAGTAAAGTTCCAAATCCATTTCAGAGAGAGAAGGCAACAAAATCCCAAATTGACCCTCTCCGCAACAGACCTAGACTATGTTCATGGTTCAAATAGATACTTTTGAACCTACTCCAACAGCATCTGCGCCAGCCACTACTTTCATGATTCTCTCTATTGCAACCACTACACTAAACTACCAACATTATGTGATGGGATTCTGCTAAATCACTGCTATTAGGAACCTACTCACAGCCATGCATTAAGCATCAAAACAGTAAACCTAAACACTTAAATTTATGACAGTCATCTCTCACTTAATTTACCCTTATCTAAAGCAAAAAATGAGCTATAAGAACACCAGACAAAGCCTTACCTGTTCATCCAAAGTAAAATCCATATACCAATACAGTCAAAGAAATGCATGTTTTTAAAGATGGATAACGATTACAGATTAATTTGAGATGTACAACAGCAAAGAACAAAATTCTAAACTTCAAAAAGTTGTTACTACATCACTGCCAGAACAAGTAAGAACTAATTTGCATCTATTTGTCACTACCAACTTCAAGCTAAAGTATTTTCCATCCAACATGTCTGATTACAAACAATTATATTTCTTTTAAGACAGATAATAAAATAAAAACAGAATATCTACAAACTGAAAATCAAATCATACTCCAGATAGTAAAACTACAGCAAAATGGGTTCATAAAAGAACTCACTGGATCAGTTTCAGCAGGTATTCCAAGTCCAGACTGCTTATTTGCTATCATCAAAATAACATTTTCACGCTGGTTCCTTATATTGTCTTTCTGCATATGCAAAAATTATGATTATAACCAAGAGCACTTAACACTTGCAGGAAAGCAAAAACATCTAATCAGAGAAAATTCATGATATAAGAAGTAGCTTAATCATAACACAGATTACAGCTGAGAACAGGAATCCCCCTTGATTGCAGAAATTCACTCAGTAGATCTCAATTAATCTATATAGGGTTGGTAGATACACCAAAAACAGTTTCCTTTAAGCTCTAGCATATTGGCTATACTCACAAACATAGGCCATCCTAACTGAAACGAAGGCCCTCTTTAAATACTTTGTCAATATGTATGCAATTTGATCTTTTGAGCTGGCAAATTCAGTAATTTCCTTGGACAACAACTTCCCACATTCAAAATGATAATATATCTCTATATGTTTAGTTCCCTCATGAAATACCGGATTAGAGCCAATGCAAAGAGTTGTTTGATTATTGCAATACAGTTCAATAGCTTGGAACTCACAGAACTTCAACTCTTGAAGTAGTTGTCTGATCTTTACAAGCTTACATGTGGCCTAGGCCATTGCTTGTATTCAGCTTCTACCTAGACCTGGCCACTACACACTGCTTCTTGCTCTTTTGTGATAATATTCCCAGCAATGGATACACAGTATCCAGTAGCAGAGTTCTTGTCTATAAGAGATCCTGGACAATTAGTATCACAATACCCAAATATTTGGGAATCACCTTTATCTTCACACAACAATCCTTCTCCTAATGTCCTTATTATACATGAGAACGTCAATAACTGCACTCCAATGATCAACATGATGAGACTGCACAAATTACTAACTACTTCAACAACAAAAGAGATGTCAAGCCTTGTAATTGTGAGTAAAATAAATAAGTTTCCCAACTAATCTCCTATTTTTCTTTGGATCTAAAAATGGTGCACCTTGATTTGTCATTAACTTTTGATTTGGGTTCATAAAACTACAATTAGGCCCATATTTTGTGGTGCATGTTTCCTTCAAAATGTCTAAACATACTTTCCATGTTAGATAAGAATGTCGACATTTGACTGAGCCACCTCAATACCAAGGAAGTATTTTGTACTTTCCTTCTCTCATTTACTAGGAGACAGGGGCAGACGCGCCTCTTGGAAGAACAAATGCAAGACATGACAATATTATTCTTTGCAATAATACTATAATAGACACAACACAAGTGTGTGTGTGTGTGTGAGAGTATATTATTTTTCATTTTACTAAATCTAAAAATTCAATGTCTATTTGGGAAGCTACGAAATTAGATTATTTCAGTAATTGATTAAATGCGTAAGAGACTATTGTTATAATCAAGTATCTTAGAGAAACTGACCTAAGAATAAACTCTATTCTTTATTATCACATCACACGTGATAGTCGAAGTACAAAATTGTATTTATAGGCACCACTAGGCACCATTTACATCAAGAGCAATTGTTGGCAATGCTCGACAGCTTTAAAATACTGACAATTGTACATACTAACTAACTTATTTCTACTGACATCCCCCCTTCAAACTCGCGGACAAGATTTTTCAGAAAATAAATTATTCACATTGAGTTTCCTTCTAAGAAACATAAAACGAGCTAAAGATAGAGGCTTGATAAGCACATATGCCCATTGATCAAGAGTAAGAATATGATAGATGCAAAGTAGCTTGGCCATAACCTTCTCTCGCACAAAGAAAACATCAATCTTCATATGTTTAGTGTCATTATGATTGTAAGCAATAGACACAACACTATGATTGTCACAAACAAGAACTGGAGTAGTGAAGGAAATTTATAGTTTTGTAAGCCCAACAAACACTCGCTAGGATTGTCTCGAAATAACTCTGATACCATATTAAGAAGTGGATTTAAGCCTAACTGAACCTCATAAAATTGGCTTATAAGAGTTTGCACCCACTTATAAAGAATGAAATCTCTCAATCTCTAGTCGACATGGGATCTCCAACAGAAACTAAACTAAAGAATCAACTAAATGTTTTATTATCACATCACACATGATAATAGAAGTAGAGAATTGTAATTATTGGCGCCACCAAACACCGCTTACATTAAGAGCTATTGTTAGCAATAACTGCAAACTAACTTATTTCTAGTAATAAACTATAATCAGAATCAGTTTTTGATATGGATAAGTTTCGCTAAGAATTGTTTCTAAATAATTAACTTTGTTTTGGATGCAACAAAAAACCAGATTTTACATGAAAAATAGTATGTGTGAAGCTGAGGACGGGAAAAAACTGTTAAATAATAATTATAAGCAATAAATTTTAAGATTCAAAAAAACAATTTTTTTCAGGAAGGAAAAAAAAAAAGCAGTTTACAAAAATTTCAATTTGTGCCTCAAAAAATCTAGCTTACTTTAAAAACAGCTTATTTTCAATCAAAAGAGCTGAAATTGATGGGAAAAGCTTTTACAAACATGCTCCAAGTACAAAGCAGCCAGTAGACCATGCAAAATAATATTAGCAAGTAAAACAGAGCTTAAGTGTGAGAAGAGAAATATAAAACCCAATAGAGATGAACAATGTCAATAAGAGGACTATTTGGAAATGGAACAGGTGGAAGTCATAGGTTTAGTGTAACAAAATCCCATCCTTTGTTATTTGATGGTAGTAAATGTTCATATTTTGTTATTGGTTGAGGTAAATATTGGGAATGGGAACCACTATTTTGTATCAGCAATAAAAAATTTAAAACAAGATGATCAATCCAGCAGGAACCTTGAAAGAGTTCAGTTAGTTACCATGCAATTAGACATGATACACAGCAATGACATACAAAATTAAAATTTTCCACCAATCATTACATACCTGGAAACCGAACACGAATTCTAGAAGATCAAACATGTCTGCATCCCTTTGTCCAGATACTTTAAATCCAGCAGGAAGTCTAGGGAACTGATCAGTATATCTAATAGCAGATATTGCTGCTTTAACCTGATATTGAGAACCAAACCTCAGCTTTAGAAGCTACCACAAAGAGTACATGAATTCAAGAGTATTACAGAAATCATGCAGCAACCATAAACGGATGTGTCAATGTCAGTAACTCCTAGTTATTGTCAATACAGTAAACAGATCAGGTACAAGCCACTTGGAATGAAAGAGAGAGAGGACCAGAAGTCTTCTAAAGCATTCAACTTACTTCAGGGAAAATTCTGATAGGATTGGTTAATGACGGTGCTTCCAGAGGAATAATATTGTATGGTGTCAGCTCTCCAGATAATGTCACACTTGACTTCTTTAATTTTCTCAACTAAGAAAACATGAGAGACAAATATGATGAGTTAATTACAAATCATAATGAGTTAGTATAATAAGTTATTTAAGAAGTTTTGCCATGTTCAAATAGAATTTTAAAAGAAACAAATGACAACAGGCAGTCAAAAGATTTCTATATTCCTTTATTAGATGTCAACTAGCAATACAAAAAGAATGAAAAATAGTGGCTGATAAATTTGAAAACTGCCAAATTAATCATCAAAATAAAATGAATAGTCTCAAATAATTGAAGCATTCAATGCATAATCAGTGAAGTTAATTTGCTTTATGATAGACATCTTATCACAAAAGGAGTACCTCCTCCATTATGAGTCCTCCAACTCCACTGGGATCAGCATCCTTGCTAAGCGCCTCAAGGACCTCTACTAAAGCCCGTAGTGTAGCAATTATCTTTCTCATTTCTGTTGATCTAAGCTTCAACCTACAGCATTAAAACAGTTCACACAAATATTATACCAGGCAAAAACATAATCTAGATAAATATATTTAGGTTTTTAATCAACAAAATCTAAAAAGTAAATAAAAAAGCCTTTCCGCATATTTTAATACATTGTTTAGTTAGGAGAGGAGAGAAGCCATCCAATAACAATTTCAGTACCTCACAAATTATGTATAAGTACAATCACTCACATATAAGACTTAAGGAAAGAAAACTACAGTCTATCTACTGTTTTAGCAGTTCAACATCACTATTAGTTTCTAATCTTGCATATTAACATATTATATTATTTTTCACCACCTTCAACACAATGACTTCTTAGCCACAAAAACCTTCTATTGCTTTTTAATTACCTATCTGAGAAAAGAAAAATAAGCAATGCTAGCAACCAACAAGGAAAAAGTGTTTCAAAAAAAGTCATTAAAGAGCACCAAAAAGCATAGGTTTTCATATTTAGTTTCCTTTTAAAATAATTTTGAACCAAAATGAATAAACCAAGCCTTGAATTCTGATTGACAGATACAAGCAACTCTACAGAACAAGAACAAGTTGGTAATTTTATCCATCGAGAAAAATAATTTGCCATAATAGCAAATAAGTATCAAGCTTTAGCAGCACAGCATAAACAGGAAATGACCCTATTTTACTGAAGAAATAAACTAATATTTGTAAGTTTAATTTAAAAAAGTCATGGGTTTGACATACTCTCCCAACGAGGAGCTAAAAGTTCCAGATTCTTGCAATCTCTGTTCTTCTCGTTGGATGTCATCCACTCTATGATATTGCTTGTAGTGCAGATAAAACTTCCAAAGGTTTTCCATGTCACGATTGCGATCAATCCGAAGCCCATCCTTCTTAGCAAGTTTTTGCTATAGAAGATAGCAAAATAAAAATCATAAACAAGTGAGTTGATAATCCCTTTAAAGTCACGCAAATAAAGAGGAAAAAATCAATTGAAGGAAAAGGTAACGTATCACTAAAAATACACCAATCATGACCTATACCTTGATTACAGACATTAAACCGGTCTTGAATTGTAAAACTCCCCTACCATCACTATTGGGATCCAGATTTTGAGCCATACTGTATGCCTGCTCGCACACTGAAGATCAAAAAGTAAGAGGTCATAATGATGCATATCACAAAAGGAACACTATCAGCTGATTCAAGCTGAACAGATATTAGATTGGATATTTATCATGCAACAAATTGTTATATATTTCTTGGTATTTCACATGATAGACACATGAACTCCTAAAATGTGAATTTAGGCATAACTCAACCCTGCAAAACCAACTTGTAAGTTGAGGATGGTCTCCACTGATATCTCTTTTCTTTTCAAGCTCTATCTGTAACCAATGTGAGACTTGAGTTTTCCCAATCCACCCTTTCATGTCCAGCACTATTGAGTTTGGTATGTGGAAAATATGGTAGGTAACCTATTTAATGGATCTAAGATGGACATTGATGCTATCTTAGAATGTGAATTTAGGCATAATTCACTACGCAATATCGTATGTGGCTTTTTCCCAATATGAACATGGAGATAAGCTCAAAAAGTAATTTGGTATACGTAAATTTTTACCCAATACATGAGAAATATCAGCAATTTAAGTTGAAACTTGAAAGAAAAAAATTGCTTGAGCTAAGATAATGTAATAGAATAACTAAGCCACATACACTACACAGAGGTTTATATTGTGGCAATTAACCATATTTATATTTAGTGCGAGCTAGTGAAATTATATTTCTTCCCTGGGCTGAAAGAATGCAAATCTTAGGCCTTGAAACCAATCATACTTTCTCTCAGGCTGCTACTACTGTGTCAATTGTTTTTTTCTCCCCGTGGCCAATACTTAATGATGGCTTCTTCATCACCTAGACATAAAAATATGTCTTCTTAAGGTGATTAACATCAGACAACTACTCTTGTAATCACAAGTGTACCAACTACGTAACAAGTAACTGGCAAAAATATAATATAGTGTGGTTCCACTAAGACACACAATTCACCATACTCACTGATTTCAAATACATAAAACTCAAGGTTTTCTTCATCTTGCAAATCAGACAATAGTGAAAGACAAGAAAAGAAACACAAGCTAAGATGAGCCCATAATAAACAGGTACACCATCTAATATAAAGAGAAAAAATGAAGGCAACTCCAAAGAACAAACATAAAAGAAGACGTAAAATCTTGCAATGTGTTTATAAATTAGACAAACAAACCCCTACCCCTTGTATTTTCCTAATGAGCCTAGCCTAATCAATGATGTCAATCTAGCTCCTAATTGATGTTGAATATCCACTAACCAATCAAAAAAGCTCAAATGTAGCGAAACTAAGATCCAGTCACCTCACTCTGTCAACTACAACTTTCCCATTTCTAGTACAGCAAATTCCCACTACACTGACTACATGCGTGCGTATCAGGCACTCAGTATTATCTCCTCTTTGCATCCTTTTAGCTCATAAAATGCCCCCTTCCATTTTCATATCCACTTAAGTCATCTCACACACGATATCATACCCTGTTCACCTCTCCGCACTAAACATGACTATCACCACCTCTAATTGCCCACCCTCGTCTGAAAATGATCCTATCTTCACCAAATATTTCATTTCAGCCACCACTAAATTCAAATTCCCGCTAGAAACAAGTTTCACCCATTCCTTAATAATACCAGTTCCGCAAATTAAAAATAAATTAATTAATTAAACAAGCTTAACTTCTAGAAGACATTCACTCCCCTTACACATCAAACTAACTTCAAGAAACACTATAATGCACAAGCAGATCTCATATTCACAGACAACGTTACGCACGTATCGAAATTGAAACACGCAAAAAGAATCCGATTGAGCAAGTTGAAACACTCACGGATCCTAGCAACGTTAGGATCCTCCGACTGAATCTCATCGGCGGCCTGCAAGATCAAATCAATGTTGGTGGTCTGCGCTAGGGATGGAGGAACCGCGCCAGCGATTCCGCTGGGGACTCTGGCGTGTCCTTGGCCTGCATTCCTGTGATGCTCCCTCTTCAGTGTCGCTCGAACCAGCTTCTCCCAGTTCTCGCGAGCCCTAACCATGGCGGTGGCTTCGCTCGCTCTCGTCGCCTGCACTCTACGAACTCCAATATCACTGTGTTGTGTGCAAGCGCGTTTCCGATAACAAACCGAGGGTTTAGAAATTCTATTGCTCAAGGTTTTGTTGTCACGAGTACTTAACTAGTAAGGTTCGCTTGAGAATAGACGCGGATCGAGGGCAATGGCAACGTAGCAAGTGCGCAGTTGGCTTTTCCGTTCCTTTTTCTTTTCCTTTTTCCTCTCGCCCTTCGCTTGTCGTTTTCTTGTTTTGAAATTTTGAGGATGGATTGGACACGCATATACTCAAACGCGGAATATTTTTTATACTGCCCTTTTTCTAACGGGGTCTCTTCTGTCCAAAAACGATTCATTCTTTTCCTTTTCTAACCATAACGGATTTCTTTACAAATATCTTAATCCCGCATTTAAATTTCAGTAGTTTTTTTGTTATAATTAATTTAATAACATATTTGATCATGGTTAATGTAAGAGAAATAATAATTTGTCTTAAAGGTTTATTCAAAGAATTAATTGAAAATTAGTTCTCTTTAAAGTAAAATAAAATAACTTTTTTGGTATTGAGTAGTTAGTTAGTATGTGTGTAATCTTTGGTTGAAGTCTAAACTCCGAAATGGCTTCTTTAGTGTGTCTTTGGATTGAGGATTGGATGTGTGAGGATTTGAAGGAGTGGATGTGTGAGGATGTGAGAAGAAAGTATGAAGAAAGTGAAATTGTTTGGATTGAGGTATGTTAGAGTGGATATGTGAAAAAAAGTTTATGAGAGTTTGTGAGTGATAAGATGGTTGTGAGAGAGTTTTATTTTTATTTTTAAATTGTTAAATGTTACGTTACAAATTTATCCTTGCCTATTAAAATTTTTTAATAATAAAATAAGTTATTTTTGTTTAAAAATAAACAACTTTCACATATTTCGTAAGTTTAAAAATTAAAATTAAAAAATAAATATATATTAAATATAAGTAGGTGTAATTTAAATTTTATAATTAGAAAAAAAATGTATTCAACAAATTAAATAAAAATAAAACTTCAAATAATTTCTTAAAATATTAAACATGCATTATAAAATTTAAAAATAAATTAGAAAATAAATCAGATCTTATATAAATAAAAGATAATATTTGTTACTATTAAAAATCCTATAGTAATAAAAAAAATATTAAAAAAAATATAACGCAATTAACAATAGAAAATCATTTCATAAAAACTATTATCAAATAAATTACAAACTCATAAACATAATAATTATAAAATATATATATATATATATTAATATAAATGCAACAACAAAATAAATAAAAAGAGAACTTCAAATAATTTTTTAAAATATTAAATATATACTTTTTTTAATATTAAAAACCCTTGCAGATAAATGAGGGTAAATTCGGAAATAGCACATGCTGATGTGGTTTTCCCTCTACATCTCTTCATTTTGAGGGGAGAGGATATTTACTATTCACAGGTATATCTTCTCCTCTTTTTCCCTGCAAAACCCTGGATCCAAACCATTGATATCAACTCACTTCTTTCCTTGTGAATAGTACATTCATGGAAGCAAACAGAGTCTTAGAGTCCATTTGGAAAAAGAATGAATAAGAGAGAAAGAAATAAAAAAATAGAGAAAAATAAATAAATAAAAGTGAAAACATGTGTTATGGATTGTTTTAATTGATGAAATAAAATAAAAAAAAAGAAAGGATGAAGATATATTTTATCCATTTGTTTAGTTGGGTGGAAATATAAAAAGAAATGATATATTTAATAAAAGTAAATATTTACCATTATAATAAATTAGAATAATGTTTAACTATCTATTCTCAAGTATTTCGAGAAATTGTATAGATAAGGAATCAAGTAAAAGTTAATTGATATATCTTTGCGATTTAATCCTCCATTTATATTAAGATGGTAATTATTATATATTTATAACTCTCTTTTTTATCTTTTATATACAATATTTTATTTATTTGTGATATTTAAAAGTCTATATAAAAATCTATTAACTGATAAATACATTAGACGTAACAATAACAATAAGAGGAAAAGAAAGATAGTTTTTAATGAGGGAGACTGGGTTTGACTTCCCCTTAGAAAAGATAGTTTCCTTATTAAGAGGAAGTTTAAACTTAGTCCTTGAGAAGATGGTCCTTTTCAAACCCTCAAGAGAAACAATAATAATTCATATAAGTTAGACTTGCCTGAAGAATATGGAGTACATGTTACTTTTAATGTTATAGATCTAACACCTTTTGCAGGTAGCACAGATGATGAGGCAAAAACTTTTGATTTGAGGGTGAATCCTCTTCAAGAGGGAGGGGATAATAAGCGAACCTTCAGTAAAGGACCAACCACTAGGGCAATGGCTAGAAGAATCCAAGAGGAATGGGACTTTGCTACTCCAAGCAGAGACATTCTTTTATACATATTTGAATAAGCCATAACCTAGAGTATGATTTATATTTCTTACTTAAAAGTATAATAGAATTTTGGTTTGTATTTTGGCCTTGATTATATTAAGGTTATGGTTAGGTTTATATAACATACATAGGGTATAATTGGGCTTATTACAGTCAACATTAAACCCTAAGTCGGTCATTAAACCTAATTAGGCCACAAGGTGCACACACCAACATGCTTGTTGTGTGACATAAGCTAGGCGTCAACTTTGAATGTTTTATTTTTAAATTTCCCATCATTTCTCTTGCAACCATTGGCCGACCTCTTTACCTATAAAAGAAGGTGTTTGGCTCATCAAAATTCAAATCAATAATATTAGAGTTATGCAGCCCAATTGCAAACTTATAGCTCTATTTGTCTTGCCTCTCTTTAGGTTAGACACCTTTGTTGATCTTCTCTCCCTCTCCACTTGTATTCACAATCGTATTCCACACACTTGAGAAGATCCAAAGCTTTTGAAATCTTGAAAAGCATTTTTGATAAACTCTCTTTCTTAGTTAATACAAAGGAGCGTAAAACAACCTTTATATAACCTCAATCAAGTGGTCAAAGCAGTTAAATCAAAAACCAAAAGTAGTTTGAATCATTTAAAATAGTTTAAAACATATAACAGAATTCTGTTATGAAAACAATCAGTTGTTTTCCAAAACAATCGATTGAAATAAATTTTCTATTATGGTTTTCATAAAAACAACCAGTTGATTTATCGAAACAACCGGTTGATTTTGTTTGACAGCAAAGACAAAGCAAAACTAAGCTTTTCCAAACCATTTTAAAAACTACTAAGTGTCAAACAACAGGTTGATTCGACATTTCAACATGTTGAAATTTCACACCCTTTTAGAAAACTCATTTTTTCAAAAAGGTAAAAATTCAAATGAACTTGGATCATCTTAAGGAGTGAATTAACAAGTCAAATACTACTAGACAACACACACACAACCAACAACACGGTCTTCAAGCTTTCCTCATGGATTTTGGAGACATCAAAGCATCTAGTTCAGCACACTAGACATGAACTTAACCAAGTGGTTAAGTGTGAAGGTTCTCTTCAAAGAGGAAGGAGAAACACACACTAGAACAAGACATGATACGAAATTCAAAAGGAAGACATAAATAAAGACAAATAACAATTGTTATCAACAAAACTATAATTAGAAGAGAAGAAAAGACTTAGATGGATGAAGATGATTCAGTGAAGATGAGAAAGTAGGGATTCACGCCACTTGGAGGAAGGTTCCAAGATAAGTGATGGAGGAGTCGCCATTTGAAAGCATTCCAAAATAAGACTTAATGAAAATATGAACACTCAGGTTCTCACTCAAGTAAAGTAACTTTACTAAAATCCAAGATGAAATACAAGAGGGGGTGATCACCTATTTATAGTGATAGATGTCGTGTGATTAGGAAAGGGAGGGAGATTTGAAATTCAAATTAAGCCTACTTAACTCCCTAAAAAGGCACCACTTATTATGGATCTAAAAGGGGGCACACTTTACACATTTAAGCCTAAACTCAATTCGTGAAGTATCACCCAATTAAAGTAACATCTAAACAAGAGTAGAGTGAGAGAAGTAGAGAAAGATTTGTATTAGTTCACCAAACAATAAGGACTACGTCCAGTCCTCTCAAGCAACCAGCTCAAGATCCTTTCACTAAGTATTTTTCACCTTTCAAGCTACAAAAGCATTCTTACACCTCTTCAAGTCCAAAAGTATTATCCACCTCTCCGGGTACAAAAGTATTCTTACACCTCACTAGTGCAGAAAACACATATAACACCGGTTTTGTGAGACATATAACACTGATTTTGTGAGACATATAACACCGGTTCCCTCACTGATGTAGATGTAAGCGATGTAAAACGTCAATCACATATAACACCGGTTGTAAAACCGGTGTAATATGTACCAAAATCTGAATAAAACATTCAAAAATATGTGCTCCAGAAGGGACATATTACACCGGTTGGGACAAACAACCGTTGTAATATGTGGAATATTACATTGGTTAAGGGCACAATACAACACAACATTTATCGCTCCTCATACATACCATTAGTGATACATAGACAAACACCGCAATAACCACAAGTCTAGACATGAAAACAAAAAATAAGAAATGCAGTTACCATCAAACATAAATCTAAAATCACAAATCTAAGAAAAAAAAGGCTTAGCGAGGCAAAAAGTAGGGTAAATAAACATATTACACAGGTTGGATTAACCAACCGGTGTAATAAGTCTAGCGCCAAAATAAGTTTTTTAAAAACTTTATTTTTAACTTTGAAAAAAAGCATATTACACCGGTTGGTCCTTACAACCACTGTAATATATCCCAAATATTTACAAAAATTTCATCGTATTTTTATTTACACCAGTTATCAATTAACCGACTTAATATATCGTTGTAGTATGTATTTTCTGCACTAGTGTCTTCAGGTCCATAAGTATTCTTACACCTCTTCAGGTTACCAAGTAATTTTTACCTCTTCACACAACCAGTCTTAATCTAGGCTCCATTCAACCTCCCTTTCTGGAGCCAATTGATCCTTCATAACTTACAACTAAAATAAAGTTAGTAAATACAATCATACCAAGTTATAAACAAAATTATTAAGATAAAACAATAAGTTTCATGCATATTAAGAAAAGATGAAACATATTTTGCAGTTTATGTAATGTCCTAAAATTTGTGATATTCACATGTACTATAATAAAGCATCTAACACTAATGTCTTTATAAGATCATCCAACAATAAGGTCTTTATACTTCTCGAAACTATTAATTTTTGTCATATATAATATTTCAAAAAACTTTCATCTTTTTAGTACTAAACGCTCAGAGTACCTTCTTCCTACTAAAACCTGATTTAAAACAATGTATATGAGATCTTCAGATTCTTCAAATATAGATGTTTAAAAACAATTAGAGATATTCACAATAAGTTAGAAAGTCATTTCCAAAACTTAATTTGAACAAATTCGCTAAAGAAAGATAGATTTCATAACTACACATAAATAGGGGCTAATATAGTATGTTTGAATTGCATTTTATTTCAGTGTGATTATTTCAAGAATATTTACAACATATCACATTAAGTTATAATTGGTTTAAACCAACTGGAAAATATATTAAAAAATATTTTACTTCCTAAAAGCATTCATTGTTGTTGTTTTTCTATTTAAATCACTTAAGTCAATATTGATACACATTCAAATTATGTGAAGAACATATTAGACTCCTTGATTGTCTAATGCTCTTTGACCGTCTAGACACATATACATATGCCATAGTTAAAATAGTGAGAGTTTGTCTCATCAAAGAAGAGATAAGTCAGGTAAGACTAAAAATCTACAAGCTTTTAGTACTGCAGATAAGACAAAATTGACTTGGAAAGACTTGAGTCAGCATGGTAAGAATATTCTTATTCTTAATTGTGCCATCTTACTCCTTTACTCTGCCATTTGCTTTTAACAAATTAGATCAAATTGACTTGAGTCAACACATTATATTCATATATGTTCTTTATCACATCACTTTATTTCTTACTCACGTGACATTATCTTTTATGAATTGGATAATAAAAACTAACAATCAAAATATATTTATATTCAAATTATACAATTCAAGTAGAACTATAAGTAATGATTACAAAATTCACAATAAAATGGGGCATGGGTCACAATCTCGACACAAAGAAAACATTGAAAAAAGAAAGGAGAAAGAGAGCCAAAATAGAAAGAGAAAGGAGAGAAAAAGAAGATGAGGAAAATAAAGAATAAAATTAGGTTTCAAATATATGTAAATAGAGGTAAGGGAGAGGATATAAATATATATATATATATATATACTATCTATTTTTATTTTTCCAATGAGATACCCTTAAGTCTCATCCCTTATTAAATATTTTACTAATTTTACTATTTTTAGTGTAAATTTTGGCTAGTTTCTCTTGTTGTTTTCTCTACAAATTTTGCTAGTTTTTAGGATGGATTTTGTTGAATTTATTGTATACAAAACCTTCTTAAACTAATTTATGTCATAATAAACCTATTATATATATATATGTAGGTCACATGATCATTAGTCACCTTGTTTTAATGCTTGTCAATGAAGGAATGAATCCTTGGGGATTAACTAAGTAGAAGTTATTATTTTGTTGGTCAGAGAGTGATGATGTTTTGATTACTCATTTATCCTGACTATACACTACAATTTCGATTCCCGATGTTATTCCTAATGTTGTTCTTGAGTGTTTTCTCCAAATCTTTCTAAAAACCAAAATTCGGATTTATATGTATATTGTTTTGATCACTTCAAATGTTGTTTCCTATGTTACTTCTGATGATATATTCTCAATCTTTTCTTCTAAATTCTCTTTAAATGATTACTTCAAATCGTCTGATGAATTTGTTTCACTTACTATTTACTGTGTTGATGTCATTTTATCTTAACATACATCATAAGAAAATTAGTTAACTAGATTCCAATTTAGAGATTGGTTTATAAATTTTATTAATAATAGAAACTACTTTTGATACCAATATTTTTTTAGTCTCTAAAATGGTATCTAATTTTGTCAATATAGTAACTAGTTATTTTTTATCTCTAAAATTAATTTCTATTTAATGATTTTCTTGTAGTGATATATATCACTCGTCTCTATCTCCTCTTTTGGAATAAAACAAATCTCAAAATAAAATAGATTAAGATGGAAGTTCCACACTCATTTACAATAGATAGTTTGGCCTATTTCTCAAGAAATAGTTGAACCACTAATGTACCTAAAAGCTTTGTCACTGTCAAAGGCATAAGACATTCCACAATTACCTTTGCCTAAAATTTGGATGTTCCACTAGTACTGGAAGGTTCAATTGTGGTGTTATTTTACCTACCGCCTTCAATACACATGAATACTTTAATTAGTTTATTTCTCCAATCCAAACAAAATTTGTATATATATATATATATTTACCTCGTGTAATATAAAGGACTCATGATATAAAGATGTATGTACAATAAATTATACTTATAAACCCTTATTTAGAATGGTATAGTCATTTGGTTTAAATCTAATTAAAATCTGAAGAGTTGATTAGACGATACAATACTTGTGTAGTAAAACATGTTCAAAATCTTTGATTTTATAAAGAAGAACAAATTTAAGTTTTGAATTGAAAAAGGAAAGCATTTAATGATATTGTTCATAGAGCGTATAATGATAAAAAAAAAGGGACGTCACACATTACATATGATTTAGTCCTGAAATTGGCATGACTTACATTATAGACAAACATAGATTGATATCTTGTCCTTTAAGTGTTTCAAAGATTGGTGCATATTTGGAAATTATATGAGTTGGTTGATGTTCAACTAGTTCTCCTATAATTTAAAATGTATTAGCTAGATATTTGTAGAAGCTTTAAGTAAGTTTTGTACAATTACCTTTCTAGTTTTGTTTTTCTTTTTTTGTTAAAATTGGATTTGATACACATTTATCATATTTATGTTATCTAATTTTGTGTTGTAAGACAACATTATTACATTAAATAACAATGTATTTTCTCTTTTCTTAAACACCTAAATGTTTGTACTAATACTTTTAAAAAAATAATACCAACTTTAATAATAAAAAAAATGACTTTTTTTAATTTAAATGACATGCCAAAAAAATTGGAAAAAGATATTACTCTATCACTTAAAAGAAAATATTGATAAAACTTAACAAAGTTATTAATTGAAAGTTACCTAGTAATAAAAGAAACTTAAAAACCTATGTCACTTCAATTCTTTATTACATGGTTTCCTCTTGCACCCCTATAGAGGTGTGTAAAAGATAAAAATGACCCTAAGTAAAATTAAAAACATAATTATATTTTAAATTCCATACATTCTCCCCTTCACGTTCTCTTATCTTTCCTACAATCTCTTTCTTATTGGTTTAGTTTGTCATTGCCACCTCATTGTTGTCACCATTGATTGCAGCCACCACCACTATCGTTGTTGTTATTGTGAAGGGTGAAGATGTGATATTTATGTTGTTTGGTTTTGTTTTTCTCTATTATGCATATACTCTAGATTGATTGTTCCAATAATTTATTGGATTGTGGAATGCATGAAGTAATTATGACTCTTGCAATCCAAAAAGGTATTTTTTTTATGCATAGAAATGACTTTCAAATTGCATAGTCTATAAAGACACTTGTTAAATGTGTTATATATGAGGAATATAAGAAAATGATAAAAAATGATAAGAAGAAGAAATGTTTCTTATTCTCTTATGTGTATGGTTACATCACTTTATGTATAGAAAATATATAGGGGGTTTCTCTCTCCAAATTACAATCTAATTAGGTAGGGATACTAATCATGAGATTCAATAATTATTAAATTAATTGCATATAATTGGGTACAATATCGTACAATATCATACAATATTGCATACAATAATTGTATATAATTTGATAATTATTATTTCCTTAATAAGGAATGAATTAAATATGAGGATTATTATGTTGTTTAATTTGGATAGATATGCTTAGGACAAAAGTGTTGGGTTTAATAGTGCCAAAGTTCAAGAGGGGGGTGAATTGACCTTTTAAAACTTTCTCCCAGAAACAGTGTTTAACACAGTTTACAGAAAATAAATCGATTTATGTGAAAATGAACAGATTTATTTCAGCATTGTTTTTGTTTGAAAAGCGTTTATACAGCAAGATTATGCAGATAGACTTTCCAGATGCACACACTGATACTAGAACAAAAACCAGTGAAACACCAAAACAGCAAACTTCAGTTTCAAGCAAGTGATTAAGGTTCAATTGATAGCATGCCAA
>Ga0123342_1001006_pt1 | contig 46955 bp, 22 predicted proteins | sample Turbeawhitnodule_FD_89960 | JGI IMG/M metagenome (GOLD analysis project Ga0123342, IMG submission 89960) | Root nodule microbial communities of legume samples collected from Mexico - Turtle bean Mexico white nodule | ecosystem: Host-associated > Plants > Roots > Nodule | place: Mexico: Nepantla...
AAAAAAATAAATGAAAATAAAACAAAAAAACTAACAAAAAATAAGATAAAAAAAAAAAAAATGAAAGAAAAAAAAAAAAAAAAAAAAAAAAAAAAAAAAAACTCTTTATATTTGGCTTCATTTTTTATGTTGAATTTTTGTTGTTGTAAAATCTATAGTAGAAACACTATTTCTATACTTTTTTTATACACTTTTATTATATTTACTAGACTTTAAAATGATAAATATGATAAAAAAAATTATTCATCTTATTTAAAATAATCTAATGAAAGTAATATACTTGAAAAAGAAAAAAATCATAACAAAATTTGCAACAAAAAATTAAATAAAAAATTGACAAAAGTTGGATTGTAAGATTTTCAATTAATCTCAGTTTTTTATTCCAAATAAAGCAATTCAAAATAAACTGGTCAACGAGTTTTAAAGGCATATAAAAACTAAAGCCGCGAAGTAGGAGATTGAGAGGTGTCTTCAACGGCCTGGATCACGGCACGGAGAAAGACCTTCCGATTCTGAGCGTACACGTGTCCATCCCAGCCTCTCTTGACCAAACGAGCGGCTAAGTCGAGCGCAGCCTCAACGGTCTCACCGGCGCCGGAGTGAGCGGAGTCGATGACGCCGAGCGGAAGAGCATCCTCGGCTTTGAGCTTAGCCGCCGTCATGACGATGAGGCGCCGAGCCGCGGGTGTGGCGACCTTGGCTTCGAGGAGAGCGACGAACCAGGCGGGAATAACGAGGCTGATGTCGAGTTCGCTCATGTAGAGGAATCCCCTGTCGCGGCGCATGAGAACGTAGTCGTGGGCGAGGGCGAGCACGTAGCCGCCGGCGGCGGCGTGGCCGGTGACGGCGGCGATGGTCGGCATGGGGAGCGTGAGGAGATCGGAGACGACGGAGCGGAGGAGGGAGCCCATGAGGATCATGCGCTCTTCAGAGGACTGGGCCCACGCGAGGTCGAAGCCGTTAGAGAAGAATTTGCCGTGCGCGGTGGTGATTAGGGCGGAGGAGACGGTGGCTTCTTGACGGACGCGGCGGAGGGAGGATTGGATGGAATGGAGGAGAGTCGGGTTGAGACGGTGATCGCCATCGCCGGTTAGGGTTAGGATGAAAACGCTGCCTCTCTTCTCCAAAGTGCACATGTTTGTTTAGGGTTTGGATTGGAATGAGTGAAGAATGGTCTTTCTCACTATTTATCCCAATTACTAGTAGTTTTGGATTTGATTACTCCAACAATGGTTATTATATTAAATTCTGTAAAAAAATTATTGTTAGAACAACACTGTTGTTCTTCCAACTCATTGGATCTGACTCTGAATAAAATAGTTTGATCATCACTGCAGAACAAAATATTCAACAGTGTGAAAGGAGAAAATTCACTTTATCGTGTTAGCCCTTCTTTCTCCTATTTTATGTAAAATTTTGTTTGAAATGGTATTGTAATATTTCATTAAAGTCGAGTTCTGTAAAATTTTGTTTGAAATGGTATTGTAATATTTCATTAAAGTCGAGTTCTGAAGTTAATGATAGTTTATATATTCTTACCTTCTTCAACTCATGAGATACTTTTAAAAAAAAAATCGTGATAAAACATTCACTTTCAAAGTAAATAACACTTTAAATACGATATTTAATGATATTATCTCTTGAACTTGAATGAACAATATCTTGAACAATATGTTGGAATGTGAGAAAAATCTACCTCTACTAAACTTGGCCGTGTGAAATATTCAAGCTTCCTTGGTAGTTGATTCAAAGCATCTAATTTTTCAAAATGATAAAACCAATTTACAGAAAATTCATCACTAAAGCGAGAGAAAAGAAACATGAGACCGTCTACAATGCTAAAATTACATGATTGTAGTTGACTATATGCCTGCTACCTAAACCATATTCAAAAGAAAGTAAGTTGAAATTTAAGAAAAAGGGATTAAAAAAGGCACACAGCACCAAAAGTGCTTTTCATTTGTACAGAGAACCAAATTACCAGCCCATCAATGTCCTTCTAACTTTGTCCACAATCTGACTTCTTGTTTGGCTTCTGGTCAATGGGAAGTTACGGTTTTCCTCCAACAGAAATCTATACACTTCCCATTGGCGTTCTTGCGTTGAATGTCTTACAACTTCAGCCTGCAAAGTGAGAAACAGTTTTTATTCAGAAACTGTAACAACATTGCTTCATAGAACATCCAAAGTTGTCATGTCACAATAACTCATTTTTGTAAAAGAAAACACTTACTGAGAAAATGCATATTCCCAAAGCTTTTAAAGCCAATGTAACATCATAGAATACACGGGGCCTTCCCTTTCCAGAAAGCTCCACAGGATTAGCAACCAGAAGTTCTGTGTCTGGACCCCTGCTCACTATGATCACCCTCAAAGGATGAAGCATCTCTTCCTTTAAGCATGAACATAAGGTTTTCTGACTGTCAAGATCTATGATCTTTTTCCCATCATTTTGCTGAACAAACAAGTCTATGTTTCGAAAGCCCTCCACGCTTGAAGAAAATCGACCAAAAGCAACCTGATTCAGAAATATGCAAACGACTAATGAGCTATGTAGCATAAACACTAACAAGAACATTGATACGATACGTATAAATTGACAATAAAGATTACAAGTATGTTTCAATTTTTGTTAGCAGAAAGATATTTCTCATGGCTAAAAGGATTTGTTTCTTATTTTTATAGTGATAATAAAAATTTATACAATAAATTTGAGTTTTTAGAAAATTAATGTATTTCTTCTTTTTAAAATTGTGTTAGAACCGTACTAGAATTATAAGAAATCTAACAAATATTGTTTGAATTGAACTTCACCGATACATATCATACGAGTGTCGGTGTCCGATATATATGTCCGTTACGGACACATCATTTAAGAGGCATATCCGAGCCTCATAATGAGTAAACTTGCAGCAATGAAAAAATTATGTAACAAAACATATGGTTATGAATTGTATATGAACACTGAATCCATGAATACTTGAGCAGAATAAGATCAACAGATTAAAAATGGAAATAATCAAGTCCAAACTGAGTAGCAAATATGGCAGGACTTTATAATGCTTCCTTTGATTTAGTTTCATGTATAATGGTTCACTAGGGAGAAGCAGAAGGCCATTTGCATGCATAAATAACGATTCAGGACACAATACCTTAATATCAGAGTCCTTAGAGATCCTCATAATGTCATAACACAGACCCTTCTGGTCAACACACTGTATCTGAAGTAGGGTATGAACTGGGCTCAGTGAATTATCTACAGTAACAGTAGGTGTCTTCAGTGTTTTCATATCTTGGCTGAGGGGATGCAAAGACACCTTGTCCAGCAGCTCAGAACTGAATAATTCTTCGGCAAAAGCTGGTGGAAGAGAAGAAAACCCCTGCAGATGTCCATATTCAGGCCCAGCCAATTGAAGTTCACTGGAGATACACCTCTCTCCTAAAGCGTCCATAAGAAATTCAGACACATGATCTTGCCTCTTTTTCGTGTGAAGCAATTCCCTGTTTTTATCAGTAAGAAAATACAAAATGTCACATAATTATCATAAGCTACCTACAAAGTACGAGCAGAAGCACGTCTAGCTAGTATATATTCCATCCAGTTTCTGCATAAAATAATCATGAAGAGCATAACAAATGGAAGAAACCATAAAACAAATTTGTCTCCTTTTTTTCTCTGTTCATCTTGGGTCCTTCCAACTGCTGCAATGTTCAATTGTGAAATATTGTACATGATACTTTAAAGAGTAGGTTAGTTTGACAACCTATCATATACAACTATTATACAACCAATTTAAATATTAAATAATATTTTTTTTCTGGTTTGTTTGTTAACTGTATCAAATGATTATTTATGAAAAATTGGTTGTCAATATGAAAATAATATTCCATATCCTTGTTTCCTTAGCTCTCAATTAGAAGGATCCGTACCAATTTATTTCGATTGGAGTACGCCAAATAGTCTAACATCGTTTAGGAGGCAAGACCAAAAACAATTTATATACATTTTTTTTTTCTCCTGAGACACATTTTAAGAACAAGACTGTGACGAAACTCTAAATTTCAAAACAGACAGTACTTCGGATGCCATAATCGTCCTTGAATCGGTTGTCAATATGAATATATTATTCCATCAACATCAAAATAAAATTCTTGATACACATGATTCAATCCTAGGTTTCAAATAACAGTCCTCCCCTCAATTCATTCAGTATCCACTCCAATTCTCACACACTTCATTATCACATACCCGATGGAATTGCAAATAGTGATAGATAAAAATAAATTCGTCAAATTTTTTGTCCAAACAAGCAAAACATGTTGATTTTTAGAAGCCACACGTATTTTTGCAATTCAGAAGCTTAAGAGGAACTAATGCCAATAGGATAGGAATATTATCCCCAATTCTGAAACCAAATTCACTGTCCTTCACATGTCAATCTATTAGAAATAGGCTTTTTAAGATGAGCACTTCTCAAGTTTTATAAATTCTATTTAAGCCATATATCTCTAGTTGGTGTGGAATTAAACTACCACCTTGATTCTGCAACTAAAGCAATCCCTCTAAGATACCGCAACTAAGGTGGGTTAGGAATGACCACAATTAAAGTGACTTTCCATCAGAATCAAACACCAATCTCCCAGGTGAGCTTTTCACAGACATATGTTATAGAAGATTCTAAATAGATTGAATGGTGTAAAGAAAAGCACTCAGCAGATGCAGAATACAAACAAGAATCTCATACTCACATCCCATCTGTGATAAAGAGCATTTCTAACACCCTGCCATCTGGGGTTGGCATGGCTTTGACTCTCTGAATAATAAGTTCAAGGTTGCACAGGATTTCATTAATATCTAAAAGAACATACAAAAAAAAAGTGTCAAAAACTGCAGTAACCAACCAAAAACCAAAAGAGAGAACAAGCAGAAACTAGTTACCATGTAGCAACCCTTTCTTATCAACACACCAAACCTTCAACAGGTAAATCGGAGGAGGTGAAGGGCTCGTGGAGAGTTGATTGAAGCAATAAGAAAACAAACATGAAGGGCAAGCTGAAAGCAGACGAGTCTTCAAACTCTCCCAATCAACTTTGACCGATGCTGGATGTGGAAGAACCCAATACACGATGTAGCACCACCTTCCATCCGTTGAAATATCTGCAACACCACCCAATTAACACATTAAAACAGCCACAACAACAACAAATCATACCTCCAAAACAATGAAAATTCCCAACATCAAATCATGCAACTGTTACTTCGAGTATCCTCTGCAGAACTATATCAGATAATCTCGAAAAACTAATTAAACTTACCACGAACAAACTCAATATCAAACTATACAAATGGTTGATAACTTTTTTGTAGGAGCTACAAGTATCCGTTTTTATTTTTCTTTTCACAACCACTTTGCACAACAAAACTCATGATTTGAAAACTGATTTGCATCTACGTGTCCCTATTAAATGGTTGTTATTTGCAGAAAGGGTAGTGGAAAAAAACAGAGTTTCAGGGAGAAAAGACACATGAGAGTAAAACGGGTAAAGGTTTGAGATTTGTTGGAGAAAGAAGAAACCCAGATGAGAAAAGCGAGGTACCGGCGCGGGTAATGCGGAGACCGAACTCGAGGATGATTCTGCAGAGATCACAGCCGAGACCAGCCTTGTCGGGGCAATTGACGGTGACGATGCAGGGCTCATTGGCGTCCTTCCCTTGCTGGATCACAACGCCGTCGTCCCATGGTATCCCCATGACTGCGAAGTGGTGGGTTTAGGGGACGAGCGCCGCCGTGAAAAGCATTGCCGGAGCGCAAAATGGCGGCTGAAGAACAAAACTAAACTGTGAATGAAACTTGTGGAAGACTGAATTGCACTGAGATAACGTGAAAATATATGTGCTTCTCAGAAAGCAATGAATCCTATTTTTTGCAATTTTCAGAATTATTTCAAATATGCAAAATGGATAAAATTTAATTCCTTATTAAAATCATCTTAAATGTTTTTATTTATTTCCTCAAACTTCAAATATAAACATATCAGACAAAATTTACATTGGTTCAAATTTTAATTAATTCCATCTAATTTTAAGAATGGCATTTGTAGAATTTTTTTCTGTTATACGAAAAAACTGTAATGTATATCAACTAGTTAAAATACATTTCCGGAAGAAGATATTTCTATAAAGTTAAAATTTGTTTATAGTTCATTCTAATGTTTCATAATTTCGTTTGGAAAGAGTATTTTAAATATTTTAGTTATTAATATCATAAGAAAAATTATTCTAAAAAAATCGTAAAAATAAATCATACAATAGTTACTTATATTACAAAAACATTTTTGAATAAGTTGTAGAAGTTCTAATGAGTGACTATTTCATTTATTTATAGACTTTAAAGTAAAATGAGATATAAAAATATATATCAAAGGTATCTTTAGCGAGTTTCTCATTCTTTGATTGTTGCATGAAATTTGTATATACTCAATTAATAGTTGCTGATAGGATGATGTGTTTGACATTTGAATTTTAAGTCGTTTTTTAGTTAGTTGTGACAGAGTAGATAATCGAGTTTTTTTTAAGTATGTGTCTTTTGTTTTTTGTTTTGTAAGAGGGTTGGTTCAACCATCCTTAAATTGAATCACATTTTTTTTTTTACATAAAAAATATATAAAAATGTTTTTTTTAAATTTAAAAAATATGGTTAATTATTATAGTTTTGAATAATGAATATTGTTTGTTTTGCATTGGTAGTTTGATTGGTGGAGGTAATTGGAGTGGGGACAGATAAGAGGTTTGTGGTGTGTCATATCCACGTCAACTCTCACTATGCTCTGTTTGGCCACATCTTCATTTTCATTTAAATATACCTACCTTTTTATATTAAATGCCCCACTATCCAACTCATTTTCTGTTCAAAATATATAAATCCATTTTTTTATAGCCTCAAATTACTTTATGCATAAAGACTCTCTTTTATAATTTTTTTAAATTCTTACTCTTAACTTCTATGCTACGTTATTTCAAAATTCATTTTACCCTTTCTCTTCAATAAATACAAAAGTTTGTCTTTTTTAATAAAAACAAGTATATGCACTAGTGTTATTACAAAAGGACTAGTAATTTCTTTTCGTTTAACTTTTTCTTCTATTTATGGAAGAAAAATATATGTAAAGATACTACGACTTTCAAGTCAATCTTAATACAATGTGTAGGGTGTGAGAGTTAAAAATTATTTGTATCTTTCTTATTTATACTTTTTAGTTAGATATTTGTTACGGACTTGCACGTAGAATCCAAAAAATATTCAATCGCATCTTAATTATTGTTTGCAGATCATGTAACATGTTAGACTAATGACGTTTCAAGATCTCTTGTGATTTATGTTAACGGTATCAAAATCGACATAATGTCAGTCTCCTGACTATCCGATACAATTAATGTTATTAAGATACATATAATCATAATTGAATTAATACTTATATAACATTAAATATTTACATCATACTTAGATGATATAATATTAATAGAAAAAACAAAATAATTATGAGTACAAAACAACTCATTATAATAAAAAAACATAAAAAATAAATAAATGATAGGAATTCTCCACTAATATAAATATAGTCATTTAAAGTATCTTTCTAATGATGGGTTTTCAATTATTGCTTTTAAAAACGTGCGATAATAATTTTTGTATTTAATTTAGTATTGAAATAAGAGATTTTTTATGATGATTTTGAGTAAAAAAATGATAATGAGAGTTTTGTAATTAATTCAATGTTGGAATAACCAACTTTTGACAACAACTTTATATTTTATTTGTTTGGTCAATAAAAACAATGTTGGTTGGAACTATATTATATTATTTAACTTTTAACTATAGTTGAATCCACTATGCTTTTTAAAATATTGATATAAGTTATTTTCACCATCTTTAAAAGTTTTTTTTTCTAATGGTGGAAGTTAATGATAGAAAAAATTACATAATACATTAAAAAATATTATTTTGATATTTAATTTTTTTATAAAAAGCTCTCTCTTTCTACATGTGATACTTTGAAACGCTTTTTCTAGTAATAGCCATGCAATTCATTTATTCAAATTTTTCTAAAAATGCTTCTAAGGTTTCCCAATTAATTTGTATTACATTAGATGCATTCATAGAATGGAAATCAATTGAAAAAGCTATTGTTAAATTTTCTTATTCAAAACCCTTTATATTAACATAAGTATAAATAATATTCTTAATTTTATCATAAGCTTTTCTAGTATTCTCAAAACGTATCAAAATACAATTATACCATATTTCAGAAATGACAAATAATTAAATTAATTTTCATAAAATCATTATTCCATTTTCAGATTTAGCTGCCAAAAACACTAATGTGTTGTTTCATCTTGTGGATATTAACGACAATAAATAAAAGAAAAGCATAGATGAATAAAAAGAAATCATATTAATCCCTTTCTACCTTAAATTCTCATCAGTGGTACCCTTACATCAATTAATATTATAATAAAATTATTAAATTAAAACTATTCTTAATAATAATAAAAAATATTCACTATATTAACTAAATTAAATATTATTTTAAAAATTTAAAAAATTATTGATATATAAAGTAATTTCTATTATTAATAAATAATTTTTAAGTAACTAAAATTTAGATAACTAATTAAATATTAATATAAAAAATATTTATTAATAATAAATTTTATTTAAATACTAATAATTTTTAAATTTTTAAAATAATATTTAGTTAGTTAATGTAGTAATTAATTAATTGTTAATTGTTATGTGTAAAATTATATATTTTTTAGTATAATTTCGATAAGATTATGGTGGAATGGTGTGATTCCATATAAATTTAGCCAAATTCAGAGTAGTAACAATAAGAACAGTTAAAAAACATCTTTCAGAGTTTATATGAATATACTTTAAAAGAATGTATATCCATTCTAAATAACTTTTTAATTGAAAATAGTATATATTCTTAAATAATTTTATCATTTTGAGTTATTTAGTTTTTTTTTATCCATATACGTTTTTATCATTCGCTTTACTCATTTAATTGATGCAACTAATGGTAAATAAATATTAATATATAATTATCCTATGAACATTTTTAAGAATAACATTTTTTTCTCTTCATCCTTTGCATCAATAATGAAGTAAAAGAAGACAAAAAAAAATTAATGTCAATGTACTAGAGTTTCAGAAATTTAAATCTTTAGTTTCCTTTATATGCACGTCTATTTAGTCTGCATGTAATAAAAGTTTGTGTTGATTTTTCTGCTAAAGTTTATAGATGTTTGAACCCTAGTAGTTTTGGTTTATTGAAATTAATTGTGTGATTTGACAGTGATTTATTTTTCCAAAAAACTTGCACCATCTGTTTATTAATGGTGAGAGGAAGAAAACTCCATTCTTCTTTATTTGTCTGAGTAATATTACAAAAACTACTCATTAATTAAAATCATTACAATGTATTCAATTAGTGGCCATAGTAATGTTCCAAAAAGGTGAAAAAAAATTCAATAAACTAATGAGTGGTGGATGTAGGCACCATCATTATCAACCATGTGAGTGTGATTAAGGAATGACACAGAATAAAAAAATGTAGAAGACAAAGAATCATTTTAAATAACAACATATTTAAATCAATGTTGTTTTAATAATATTAGAAAAATAAATAAATAAAAGTGCATGTGGCTTGAAACTATTCTGACACTAACATGTCTGCACTCTTTAACCATGTCTTTTTTTTCAGGTTGGAGACCTCACATCTTACATTGATTAAAAAATATATTTCATATTATATAAGTGAGTGCAAATTTTATCTTAATAATTAATTTTACGAGATCGAGTTAGGATTAAATTTCATTTTTTAATATGGTATCAAACTCATTTAAAATATATCGTAACGAAAATTTGGTTAGATTTATCAGATCACCTGATATCGAGTTACTATTAGATCATCCATAAATATATTGTTACATACACAAGATTGATAGTCTCAACATAAGGATCATGTTAAAGATCCACATTAACTAGAGAAAAAAAATTCATAACATATAAATAAATGCGAACTTCACTCTATCATATCTTAATACCCAAATTCAATTAAGGTAGGTTTAAATTACAATTATTAATATCCGAATTTTAATTTTAATCTAACTATTTTTCAAAATTATCCATATTCAATCTTTTCGTTTGGACAAAGTTAAAGTAATTTGAATAATTTTTCATGGACATACACAAAATTAAGAAACACATACATCAGATAAACACATCGAACCAGACCAATATTGCAATATGTGTTCACAATTTTTTTGATAGCATAAAAGCAGCAGTTAGTTAATTATGTGTGGCTTTGTTTTATTCATGAAAAGTAGGCTGCAAACTCAAATAATTGAAAAGATAACTTTGTATATATTTAGTGAATTGTTTATGGTGCACTTAGCATGCCATTTAGAATTGGATCTACTCAAAACCAAGCTCATACAATCATTATTTACTTAATAATAAGAATAATAATAATAATATACAACACCAAGTTGGTCTATAGGACAACAATTTGATTGCAAAAAGACAGATAGTTGAAAATGATATCTTGTCTCCATGAAAATGAAACATTTACCTTTTACCTGTTTTAAGGAAAACTCCAATTTTATGCATTTAATTATAAATTTTCATAAATAATGAAATTAGGAGTTTATTAATATACACATTTTCTATTTTTTGTTTTTTTTTATCAACAATAAAAAAAAATAAAAATAAATAGAAACTACTAAAGGAGTGATCAAATCCTTTTACAAAAATATCTCACAACAATTTCTTATTAGATCGCTTACCAGTTTAACAAAGAGACAAACAGACCAACATGAATGATTCGTACAAGTCAAAGGATTAATCTCTCTTAAAAAAAATTAATTATATTTACTATTTATTATTTTTTATCAACCACGTTTTTTTTCATCGTATTTAAGGGGATTGAATTCGGTATCGTTGCTATCAACTACTTGTTGGTACGAATTTTTATATATTTGACTGTGTATGAAAATTAAACCATGTTTTTTAAAATAAAAAAATCATATTCAATACTTTTAAATTGGTTTTTTAAAAAATATTTACAATTCGTTTAAAATTAAAAGTTATTTTTAATTAATGAAGTTGGATGTTGATTAGCAACCACACAAACTAAGTTTAACTTGATCACAAACTCTGCCAAAAAACGTTTGCTAACAAAACTAAACATCACAAAGTGAATTGGTAATTTATAATAAACGTGTTATAAGTTTAAATTTTATTAATTACAATATATATATATATATATATATATATATATATATATATATAGATAGATAGATAGAGAGAGATTTTAGTAATTTTTTTAAATACAACTAATTAAAAAAAAATAATCATTTTTGCATCCTAACGTGATAAAAACATTCAGTCTCATTGTTTTTAATTGTGTTTAGGCCTAAATGGATCCTGTTAAGCATAAAATAATATTATAGTGATCTTGATTTCTTAATTTGTAGTTACTTTTATTTTATTTTTATTTGATTGAATTGTAATTTTAGTCTGATCATGTGAGTGTGGACAAGTAATAGACTCGTAACATTATTCAATACATTTGTTTTCTTTCAAAATTAATACACTAGATAGATGTGTTATTATATATATTGTGAGATTTGAGATTAAGAAAATTATTAAATAAAAAATAATTTTAAAAATAAATAATAAATAATTATTATATTGATTAATTAATAAGAATTTGAACTTTAGTTTATATAAAATTTCAGGTCATAATCGGTTTGATAAAATTTTGCAGGATGACATTGTGTTGAATATAATGTTTGTTGTATTTGTTGAATGTTAATTATTGTCCTTACACGATTTTTTACTACCAATTAGCTTAATTGATCAAAGCCTATTTCATAATTAATGTTTGATTAATTAGAATCTTTATTTTTTTTAATACCAATTTAAAGTATTCTTCTAATTCTTTGTTTTTCAAAAAATTATTATTTTCATCTCTGTTTCCTTCCCATCATAATATTACCACGACCTTTCAAACATATTTTTAATTATAAAATATTATTCAATCCTAAATATTGCGCATAAGAACTTTTTCCTAAACAAATTAATTGAAAACTTGAAGTTAGAAGAATTAGCAAAATAACAAGTTAAGGGAGTTTCTTTCTGCATCTCTACAATTTTTTGCCCACATTTTTATATTCTTTGAAATACTGAAACAAATTTATGTGATTTTGGAAAAGAGTTTTGTAAGAAAAAAAAATGTTTTCAGAATAAAGGTACTATAAGGCAAAAGGGTTTGCGGAATAATGATTCCGTAAGCAAATGGTGTTTTTTAATAGAAAAAAAAAATTATTTTGAAATATCCTTTTCATAATAATTCTTTTAATTTTTAGATTGATAAATATAGAATTAATAAAATATGTTCCAGAAAATATATTCTGAAAATATTTAAGAAATAACAATCTAAAAATTATTTTTAAAAAGGGTAAAACAGTCTTATTCAAAAATTTAGGGTGCAAGAAGAAATTTGTTAGGGTGCAAGGAGAAACAGCCCAAGTTAAGTATCGATGGAAATGTGTCAAAAGGGACAAAACTATTTACTTGGGCCTGCACTTCCAATAAGACTGAAACATATAGTGGATTTCTTTTAACACCTCAATATATTATTTTCTACTTGATAGAAAAAAAAATAGTCTCAATTATTCACGAGTAAGAAATATTATGACATTATGAATTATATGAAAATCTATAATTTTGTAATCCATAATCCACAAATTTATTTATACCATCTAAAATTAAAAAATATTTTTTAAATTATACAATTCAAGATGTAAAAGTGTATTAGCAATTTCTATTATTTCAAAATGTATTCTATTTTTAAAATATATTATCATATATTATGAATTGTATAATTTAAAATATATTTTTAAATTTGAAAAGTATTTTAAATTATGTAGTCTGAAATATATTTATGGATTATATAATTTGAAATTTATTTTTATATTTAAAAATATATTTCAAATTATGTAATTTATAAGATATTTTCAAATAACTATTTCAAAAATCTAAAACATGAACATTTTTTTCCAACAACATACGGTATACTATATTTATTTTAAATTTATAAAAATAATACAAATACCACAGTATAATAATTGTTTTTCATTTTAGTTGTTTGATTACAAAAATCTAATGCTAGAAAATTTAAGTTACACGTAATTAACTTTCTTAGAAATGTATCACTCTTAGAAAAGGTTGGTTATGCTCTCCAAAATGGGGTGCAATCAGGATAAACATTGTAATTTGCTATATATTTTTTATTCTTTAATTTATGGAAATAACAATAATAATAATAATAGTTTATTATTATTTTATATTCAATCATGAAAACAATTTAAACTATTGTTATTTTATTTAATTTTCTTCTAATAGAAGAAATATATTTAGAGTTATAATAAAAAAGCCCAAAAAAAGGTTATTGAATTTTAGTTATTTTGATTAATTATGTTGACTATTATTATTATTCTTATTATTTACAGAATATTTTTATAATGATAAAAAAATGTATTCTCTTTATATAACCCTATCGGAAACACGTATCAATGAGTATTTACATTTTTGTAAAAATATTTTTAATATAATATTACTATACTATAAAATTATAATAAATTTAGAAATTGAATACAAATTATAATTTTTTATAAATATTGTTATAGAAATTTGATATAATGTTTTTTTTTTTTTGTTTTTAAAAAACTTTTTTTAATCTGAAAAGAATATATTAATCGGTTGATCTTATAAGTTGTTAATTAATCCACTTAATATGTTGTTATAAAATATGTTATTTGAGTAATAACAAAAGAATAATTCTCTTACCAGTAAGTATAGATATAAAAGATAGTTGTGCTTTTATTCTCCTTTTTCTTCCTTCATACATAAAGAAAATATGCTCTTTAATTTTTTATTTTTTTATTTTAAATTTAAATAATCATCATATTTGTCGTATTTTAATATTATAAATAATATTTTTATATATTGTTATAGGTATATAAGAATAAAAAATTATATACATAAAATATCTTATATATTATAGATTATATACAATATAAATAATTTTTTATTTTCTATGTTAAAGAGAACAGGCGAACAAAAATTTGTTTATTAAATTTAATGATTAAAAGAAATATGGTTCAGAATAAAACCTAATTGGATTTGAAAAAAATACATAAATATATTAAAACAAAGGTGTATGCATGTAGCACACTTATAAATTCTTTTTACACTATCAAAATCATTACATTGTTTTATTAGACTAATCAATTCATGAATAATTAAAGATAATATATTTTTAGTGATGATAAAAAATTATTTTAATCTGGCAAAAAACAAAGTATAAGTATGCATAATAATCATATAAATATATGCACAAATTCAAAAATTTTAGCAGTACTAAGAGCAGAAGTGCTGAACACCGAAATCTTATTTTAGAATTGGAATATTTTTTGCAAGTATCATCTAAGTCTGAAATTTTCGATTTTGAGGAGATCATAGGACGAAAAGATAAACTGACTAATAGATAATGTAATCGTTCTATTAGTTTCAATCTCATTTAAAAATAAAAAGGTAAAAAATACTTTGTAAATATATTTTTTAATTTCAGACGTTGAAATTAAAATAACAAATGATTCATAATAATCATATAAATATGCACAAATTTAAAAAATTCAGCATAGTACAAGTACCGAACATCAAAGTCTTATTTAAGTGTTGGAGTGTCTTTTGTAAATACCATTTAAGTCTAGAGTTCTCGAATTTGAGGAGATAGTAGGGCGAAAAGATAGATTGACAGAAAAAATATAATCATTCTCTTAATTTTAATCCATTAAAAATAAAGGTTTTTTTTTTAAAAAATACTTTTGTAATTTTTTTTTTAAAATTTCAGGCCGTTGAAAGAGTTGTTGGGTATCCAAGTTGGCAGATACAAAGAAGGCTCTAGAACCAACCAGAAGCAGAGAGAGACGCTCACCATAAGATCGTGTTCCCATGTAAGCAAAAGAAGATTCTAGAATTTTAAATTTTAATAAATCCCACACTTATATAAACCCCTTTTCTCCCTTAACCTAACAAACTGTAAGAATTGTTGAGAGTCTTTTCTTTTCTTCTCTTTTTCTTTCCCAGTTTCGGCGCTTTACTACCTAAAATCATCTTCATCTTCTCTATATTTTCTGTAACTTATTGTTCGCGGATCTAACAATGGCCGGAAAAGGAGATGGTCCTGCCATCGGAATCGATCTCGGCACCACCTACTCATGCGTCGGAGTCTGGCAGCACGACCGTGTCGAAATCATCGCCAATGACCAGGGTAACAGGACGACGCCTTCTTACGTCGGTTTCACCGATTCCGAACGATTGATCGGTGACGCTGCCAAGAATCAGGTCGCCATGAACCCTATTAACACCGTTTTCGGTAAGATCCGCTTCCGAATCAACCATTTATTGCTGTTTATTTCTTATGTTTCTATTCGATCGTAACTTATCTATAATGTTTCTAGATTTCTGGATCTGTTATTGCAGCTCAATTGTTCTGTAATTTTTATTTTGTGACATTATTATTATTGGTATTATTGACTTTATTGTTGTTGTTATTATTATTATATTAAACATATGAAAATGATGATTTTACAAATCCTGGCATAGTTTGAACTTATCTTTTACCTTATTGGGGTTTTCACTTCACTCGCTATGCTCGAATGTATATTTGCATTGTAAATTTGAGTATGAATTTTCTAAGTGTACAGTAGTGTTGTTGGTTGGAATTTGATATTGGCTATTAGATGCTAATTATTTTTGTTAGGAGAGTTGGAGTAGTTGCATGTTGTAGTAAGAGTATTATTTGTTGATGGATGATTGATTATTTGTTGTGATCTTTTAGATGTTAGAGGTTTTATTAGAACGGTGTTGTTATATGATGTTTGTTTAGTGATGAATGATTGATTATTTCTTGTGACATTTTAGATGCGAAGCGATTGATTGGAAGGAGATTCTCTGATACGACCGTCCAGAGTGACGTGAAGCTGTGGCCGTTTAAAGTGGTTCCTGGTCCTGCCGACAAACCTATGATTGTTGTAAATTACAAGGGCGAGGAGAAGCAGTTTGCTGCTGAGGAGATTTCCTCTATGGTCCTCATGAAGATGCGTGAAATAGCCGAAGCTTATCTCGGATCAGCTGTGAAGAATGCAGTGGTCACAGTTCCTGCATACTTCAACGATTCCCAGCGTCAGGCCACAAAGGATGCTGGAGTCATTGCGGGCCTTAACGTCATGCGTATCATCAATGAACCCACCGCCGCCGCCATTGCTTATGGACTCGACAAGAAGGCCACCAGTGTGGGCGAGAAGAACGTCTTGATCTTTGATCTGGGAGGTGGTACCTTCGATGTCTCTCTTCTCACAATAGAAGAGGGAATCTTCGAGGTGAAGGCCACTGCAGGAGATACCCATCTTGGAGGTGAAGATTTTGACAACAGAATGGTTAACCATTTCGTTCAGGAGTTTAAGAGAAAGCACAAGAAGGACATCAGTGGGAACCCCAGGGCCCTTAGACGGTTGAGGACTGCCTGCGAGAGGGCGAAGAGGACTCTCTCTTCAACTGCACAAACCACAATTGAGATTGATTCTCTCTACGAAGGTGTTGACTTCTACACCACAATCACCAGGGCCAGGTTTGAGGAGCTCAACATGGATCTTTTCAGAAAGTGTATGGAACCTGTTGAGAAGTGTCTGAGGGATGCCAAGATGGACAAGAGCACTGTCCATGATGTTGTTCTTGTTGGTGGATCCACTAGAATCCCTAAAGTGCAGCAGCTGTTGCAAGATTTCTTCAATGGCAAGGAACTCTGCAAGAGTATCAACCCAGATGAGGCTGTTGCTTATGGAGCTGCTGTTCAGGCAGCAATATTGAGCGGTGAGGGTAATGAGAAAGTGCAGGATCTGTTGCTGTTGGATGTTACACCACTTTCTCTTGGTTTGGAAACTGCCGGTGGTGTCATGACTGTGCTCATTCCAAGGAACACCACCATCCCCACCAAGAAGGAGCAAGTGTTCTCTACTTACTCCGACAACCAACCCGGTGTCTTGATTCAGGTGTACGAGGGAGAGAGAGCCAGAACCAGGGACAACAACTTGTTGGGTAAATTTGAGCTTTCTGGCATTCCCCCAGCACCCAGGGGTGTTCCTCAGATCACCGTCTGCTTCGACATCGACGCCAACGGCATCTTGAATGTCTCGGCGGAGGACAAGACCACCGGTCAGAAAAACAAGATTACAATCACCAATGACAAGGGTAGACTCTCGAAGGACGAGATTGAGAAGATGGTTCAGGAGGCTGAGAAGTACAAGGCGGAGGATGAGGAGCACAAGAAGAAGGTGGATGCAAAGAATGCATTGGAAAACTATGCTTACAACATGAGGAACACCATCAAGGATGAGAAGATTGCTTCAAAGCTTTCTGGTGATGATAAGAAGAAGATTGAAGATGCCATTGAGAGTGCTATTCAGTGGTTGGACACTAACCAGCTTGGTGAGGCAGATGAGTTCGAAGACAAGATGAAGGAGCTTGAGAGCATTTGCAACCCAATCATTGCTAAGATGTACCAGGGTGCCGGAGCTCCCGACATGGCTGGAGGCATGGACGAAGATGTTCCTCCGTCTGGATCTGGCGGCGCCGGTCCTAAGATCGAAGAAGTTGACTAAACTGTTTAGTCATTTACATGTTCTCGTGGACCTATATATTTTCGGGATTATTTTGTCTTTTTTTATTTTATTTTATTTTGTTCAGAATTTTGGCCCAGCATTTGTTTAGTATGGAATACTTTATTTTGGACTTCTATCTGTATTGAAAATGTTAAAATCTCTCGGTAAAAAGATAACAATTTTATTGGCCAAATATTTTGTTTTCTTTTTCTGTTTTAAATGATGATTACTTAAAAAAATTATACTCATTATCATTAACTAAACTTTACGATCCTTTTTGTGGCCATTACAACTTTATAAATTTATATGTAAGTGCTTGTAATTTATTAACTATAATTTTCAAGTTGGTAAGTAGATTGAAAATTTACTTGGCGGTTTACAATCTCTATGTTCATAAATAATGGACATTCTAATCTGCCACTCCCTCCTTAATCCTTTTGTTAATGGATCTATTAATTTAATTTTATTCCTTCTTTTTCTATTATCATTTCTCCTTTATTGTATTTATTATCAATCACATCTCTTTTATATTGTAATTTATATTAAAATTAATTTTAAATATTCTATAAATACTATTAAAATTTATCTATTAGATGAATTTAGCTGTATATTACTATATTGAGGGTAGAAGAGGTAAATTGATCATAATACAAACTAGGCTATTAACCTAACAATGCATAACTCAGCTATTAACATAACAAGAACATCATATTCCTATAATGCATAACTCGCTAACCTACCAAGAATCATAAAACATCATAGATAAGGTCTAAGGAGATTGGATTTAGATTGTGGTGTATAACTTTATAAACTTGCATAACTTAAGAACATCTTAAGTAAGGTCTAAGAAAATTGGATTTAGATTGTGATGTATAATTCCATAGTTTTGCATAAGTCGGTTATCAACCTATCATCGGTAAGACCTAAAGAGATTGGATTTAGATTGTGGTGTATAACACCCTATCTTTGGGCTTGGAGTCCAGAGGCTAAAAAAACTCCCATGTATTCCCCATCTTTAGGTCTCATATCAAACACATAGACTTTATAAGAATCCATACAAAAAGCATAGATTTGACAATGATATATATTAAGTACATAAACTTGTTACTAGGTGTGCAATGTTATAATTTAAGGTCAATCACCTTCTTAAGTAATATCTTAATAATTATGTGTTTGATATTGCTTTAAATTTATGTATTTGGTATAGGTTTTTCTCTAATTTATATATTGAGGATAAGATTGTTGTTATATTTAAGTATTTGGTATACATTTTAGATATGTTGTTAAATTTAAGTATTTGGTATACATTTTAGATATGGATTGTGAGAAAATGATGACTTTTTTTAGTTTCTGGATTCAAAGTTTAAGACTGAGGGTTGTGAGATGTTACATTCATACTCAAACCATATCTTTCCAAGTATGATCTATGACATTCTTGGAAGGTTGATAATCAAGTTATATGAGTGAATGATTGATTTACCATCTAACCATTGGATAAAAGTTTGATATTATGATCTACGATCTAACCGTTGGATAAAAGTATGATATTATGGTCTACGATTAATATATGTTTAATCTTAATTTAAGTTATTTGCTAAAAAGTAAGATATGTCAATTCAATTTATTTAATTTAAACCTAAATAGTATTATTGAAGTATTTAATTTTTTCAATACAAATTACAATATTAAAAATGTATAATTAATAATAAATATAATGAATAGAGATTTAAAATAAGATCCAATGCAATAATAAAAAAAGGAAAATAAACAAACATTAAATTAAAAGATATACTTGATAAAAGAATTATTTCAACTTATGATTTTCATACTTAGAAGAAACAAAATTGTTTGTAGTATGAATTTGGTACGAAAAGAAGTGTTTTTGTCTTTGTTATACATTTGTATTTTCTGAAATTAAGTCAAGAAGATATAAGAATTTGAACATTAGTTTATATAAAATTTCAGATGATAATCGGTTGATAAAATTTTGCAAGCATGATGACGAAGAAAATGAGTAAGGTAGCTTAGATATGTTTGACATTATGTTGAATCTAACGTTGTATTTGTTGAATGTTAATTATTGTCCTTACTACAATTGCACGGAAAGAAAGTTGCTTATTAGAAAATTAAGAATTGTGCAACATTATTTGATTTCATAATTAATGTTTGATTAGTTAGAATCTTTATTTTTTAATACCATTTTAAATTATTCTTACATTTTTTTATTTTAATTTTTTTTATCTTTATTTTTCTTTTTAATCTTACAATACAAGAGATCGAATATCTCCTATAAAGTATCTTATCTTTAGTTCTGTTATCAGTCTGTCAAGTCCGAGACATAAACAGTCTAACGCAAGTTAGTTAGAATGTTAAGGTGTTTGTGAATTTAGAACTAAAAAAGTCATTACCTTTTACTATCTTATCCTATTTATAACTTTCTATTCTATTTATAATTTTATATTCTATTTATAACTTTATATTGAGCTTATTTTTTAATGACATTGATGCAAGTCTAATAATTTTTTAATGATATTTTTTACCGTGTTTTGTTCTTGAAGTTTGAAGAATTAGCAAAATAACAAGAGAAGTTAAGTATAGATGGAAATGTGTCTAAAGTAACAAAACTATTTACTTGGGCCTGCACTTTCAAAAAACTGAAACGTATAGTGGATTTCTTTTAACACCTCAATATCTTATTTTCTACTTGATAGAAAAAAAAAAGTCTCAACTATTCATGAGTAAGAAATATTATGACATTATGAACTATGTGAAAATTTATTATAAATTTTGTAATCCATAATTCAAAAATTTATTTATACCATCTAAAATTCAAAAATATATTTCAAATTATACAATTCAAATTGTGATATAAACATGTATTTTAAATTAAGCAATTTCTATTATTTCAAATTTATTCTATTTTAAAAACATATTATCATATATTATGAATTTTATAATTTAAAATATATTTTTAAATTTGAAACTTATTTTAAATTATGTAATCTAAAATATATTTATGGATTGTATAATTTGAAAATTATTTTTGAATATAAAAATAAATTTCAAATTATGTAATTTATAAGATATTTTCAAATAACTATTTCAAAAATATTAAACATGAACATTTTTTTCCAACAACCTATATACGGTATACTATATTTAATTTAAGTTTATAAGAATAATACAAATACTATAATATAATACTTGCTTTTCATTTTAGTGTTTGATTACCAAAATCTAATGCTAGAAATTTTAAGTTACAAGTAATTAACTTTCTTAGAAATTTAACTTTTAATCTACTTATAAATATGAACAAATAATTAATTATTGTTATTTTTCTATCTTATAAAAAAATTCTTTAGGCTCTTAACTTTTATTTATTTATAAGATTTGAATTCGAAACTTAATTTGTATAATGTATTACCGTATATGTAGTATTTAACTCTTAATACGTATAAATACATACCCATTGCAGAATACAATAAATAGTAAGTTGTTGCTTTGGAGCATCATAATCCAGCAAAAGAATAAGATGATAATCCAGAGCAAAAGAATAAGGTTAATGATACATTAATAACTTTAATTATGTCATCATATTATCTCTCAATATTATTATTTTAATATTTTTCATATCATTTAGTTATAAATTTATTTTTTATTATATATATTTATTTTTAAACTCATCACATTAAAAATTATATGCAACTTTAATATTTTTTAAACTATCATTTTCCATTTTTCAAAGAAAGAATAAAAGTTGCTTCACTCTCAAAAAACAATTTGTGTCAAAACAAAAAATCATGGAACAATAAAAAGCATTCAACAAAGAGCATGATTAAGATTTTAAAAACCCAAGCTTTCAGATATGGAATCATTGTCCCTCCGATTTGTGAGTGAGTGCATAACATAGCACCATGTAGTACCAACTAGAGTCATGGGAGAAATGAAATATTCTCTTGTTTGAAATCACAAGTTACATTGGATATGCAATGAGGCAGTGACAATGTGACATGTCACTTTCATGGTTTTTTTTTTCTTTATATAATTTTTCTGATCCCATGTGAGTCTCTCTCGAAGGACGAGACCCTCCAACCATAAACCAGACAGGTACATACATGGACTCTCTGTAGTTATTTTCTGGCTTCTGGTTTTTGGTGCATTCTCAAAGTGGTTTATGGTTTATGGGATCTTTCCTTTCCATTCTCCTTTCACCTGTTTAAAAGGGTTGCATCACATTCTTTGAGGCTAATGATGAGACTAATCCATATCAGGGTGTTTAATCCAAAATGGGGTTAGGTTAAATAAAGCCAAGGGCCCATGGGTTCATTATGCTTATGATTTGCATGTGTTGCTTTCAAGAGAAAAGAGAGTTTTTTTGGTTGGTTGGCTGTTTTAGCAGATTGCTGTTCTGAGAGGCTTTGCAATTTGCAACCAAGGTTTGTCATTATGCCATGCTTTATTGGTGGAAGGGGATGTAGTCATTTTTAGCTACAGTGTTACATTCATACATTAATCTTTTTTACTAAAAAGATTATCCACACTTTTTCAGTGCTTCAGTTCAGAATCTGAGGATAAAGTCCAGAGACTTTTAGTTAATTGCTCCTGAGATTTTCCAGAACTCATTTTGATTTTGTTTTTGTAGCCCACTGGTGTTTTTTTATGTGATTTTCTGGGTTAGTTTGGACATTGAGCATCTTTGGAGGTTGTAAAAGTTAGTGTTTTTTTCAATGTGATTTGAGGAGAAAGATGAAATCTTTGAGTAGTGTAGGTCTTGGTCTAAGTATTATTTTTGGTTGCCTTTTGTTGGCTCTGGTAGCTGAGGTTTACTATTTGCTGTGGTGGAAGAAGAGGATAACCAACAGAGAGATTGAGAATGATTATGGCAACCCTGTGAAGGAATTGTTCTACATGTTTTGTTGGAAGAGGCCATCATCATCTTCTTTGAGGCAAACAAGTTTCACTCCTCCTGAGCTTTGTTCTTCAATGAGAATTGGTGACTCCCTTGTTCATAACCCAGAACAAGTTCATTCTCAAAGTGCAAAAGATTTTGTTTTCAAACCCTTTGGGGAGGATGGCATCGATGCAGAATACATGAGGCAACAGGACCTCTTAGGTCCTCCAAGATTCTTGTTCACCATAATAGAAGAATCAAAGGAAGATTTAGAATCTGATGATGGCAAATCTAAGTGTGACAAGAGTGGAAAAGGTTCAAGGGGTAGAAGCTTGGGTGATTTGCTAGTGGTGGAGACACCATACATGACACCTACTACTTCTCCACCTTTTTTCACTCCTCCTTTCGCTACTCCCATCAGTCCCTATAACCAGCACGGATTCAACCCTCTTTTTGAAACAGCAACTGATGCTGAGTTCAACAGATTAAAGTCCTCACCTCCTCCAAAATTCAAGTTCTTACAGGAAGCAGAAGAGAAGCTTAGAAGAAAACTAGAACAAGATGAACATAAGGGAAATGGAGATGAGGTTGAAGGTTCTTTCATCACAATAGTTGTTGACAAGAAAACAGAAAAAGAGGTTAATCACCATCCTCGTCCACCACAGTACCATTCAAGCACTTCACAGGTACTTCCCTTAGCTTCTTGACACATTCACCAACCAAGAAGAAAGAAACCGGCTAACACCAAAGTTCTGCCAAGTCAATTATGAGTTTTTTTCTTCATTAATCTTTCTAATTACATGTTGAACAATCCCACCTTTTTCGTAATGGGAATTTGTTTCTCCTCTTGAGTTGTCTTGGGATGCAGTTGTGGTTTAATCTGCTAAGCCAGTTGTGAGATGTACTACTCTCAATGTTTCATAACACCATATGGGGGACCATATTTTCAGACCATAAATGCTTCAAGGTGGGTCTGATGAAGTTGGAAAGTTTATTTTTATTTTATTTTACCAAAACTTACTAAGCTTTTAGTAGTGAGAAATGAGACAGAAAGATCAAGAAAGTTGTTAAAAAATGTCATGTCAGGGTAAATATCTCCAAAAATCTGAAATCTAATGACATGGTATGATTTATGTAATCAGTTTGCATTAAGCATTTGTTCCGTTGTGTAATTAAAATTCCAATGCCAATTTTTTTTTCCCATTTTAATGATGCATCTGGCACTGTCATGATAATTATTTTCAATTGTTTTTGAGGGATGAGATGGTCCAACCTCTTGCATACATACAAGTAGCTTTCTTGTGAGGGTAATTGAAAGAATTATTTCAGGGTCATCCTATTTTTTTCCCTCTCTTTATTAGCCTGCTAGTGAATGAGACATGAGTTACCCCAACATTGTCTCATATCATGTTTTTCTGCATATTTGTCTCCAAGTCAATTTTCCCACTAAACTTTTACTATAAAATTATATGTTTTTGTGATAAAAATCTGATGAAGATGAAAAAAAGGGTAGTGGTGAGCATGGTTAATGTGCACATTGCTCAGACAACGATCAATTCACCACTGAACTAAGTGACAAATTTGGTAAAAGAGAGACTCTGATTTTGTGGCTTTTTGGTAAACAACAAGAAGAGGTGCAATTGCCCGTGAATATGTGTCGTGGGTCATGACCGAAAGTGCCATCTTTTCTAACCCCACCACCACGTTGCAGAATCATAACAGGTCAGAATAAAGAATAAAAGATGGCTTTAAGCATAACCTTTTGTGGCATCTTTTTGTGTTGCATATTGAAGGTACACGCATGTATTTATCAGCCATTAACCTTCAAGTAGAAACCTAATAATATCTAGATTTTTTAGATTCATTTATACAATCTATGCTGGCCCTTAGTTTTTCGATCCAACAAGAGCTGCTTTTTTGCACCCTTCAATCTCTCTTGCCTAATTAAACACATATACACGACAAGTGGAGGATCAATATTGATTTGTCTGGTTATAAAGGAGTTATTGAATGAAACTCTGTTCACTGCATTTTTTATTGGTCTCACATCAATTTCTCCCATAGTAAAAAATGCATGAAAAAAAGTGTTTTTAATGAATTCTTTTCCCTAACATACAATTCAAATTGCACCCTTTTAGCCCCTCACTTGTATCATCTTAAAAGAATAGTTATTCTAGTTATTACTGAAGTGGAAAATAGTTGGAACTTGGAAACATTGAACAGCAAAAAGTAGAACAGTACTTTCATGCTTGGCCAACTTACTAGAATATACTACTTTTTTTCTCTCAAGATTCTCCAGCAACAAAGATGTTTTATTCTATACACAACTGCAGCTTTAATTGATGTTTTTATATTGTTGAGACAACTTTTAGTTGAAAACTATGTACTTGTAAGCAAATATAGCCAAACTTCAAAATTACTTGCACTGTGTACCATTGAAGATTAGTGACAAAAATGACAGATATTCATTTTCTTCTTACATCTGCGTTTTGGATATGAAAAATATAAATTAAATTACATCTCAGTTATGAATTCAACAGAATTATAATACAGTTTTTAGATGTTTTTGGTATCTGAAACAAATAAATGGTTAAATTTACAAGAGACAGATTCATAATTATACTATAAAAGTTGACTGTAGTTATATTAACCTTTGTCTTCATTTTTCTTATTTTTATGGATAAGTCTGAAACAATATAATTTGCAATCATAACATAACTCAGGTGAGAAAAATTATCCTAAATAGTTATAACTGAACTTATCTAAACAGTCACAATCATCAGCTTATTATTTGAGTCACTGATATAAAACTACATACTTTTATTTACATAATTTTGCACTTACCAATCACCACGCTGAACTTCAGATTAACATATTCAATAATAAACTTCGCCCAAAAGTGAATAAAACAAATGGAAGCAATTAGAAGAACACAAATAATGAGAATTAATGCACACAGATACAACAAAAGGAAGGGAAAATTTACACTCCACCTAAATTTGATAAGGAATAAAACAAAGGTCCAATAAGAGTGCATTTGTGCTGAGAGCTTGATATGATTCTCAAGAAATGTTAGGTCGAAAAGTGCATCCATTTATAATTCTGAGTTAGAGTCCCATTGCAGCATTTTCTGTAATTCCCAGTTGAGAACAAAGTGATTTCAAGCCAGATTCTTCCAACAAGCTGAAAGCAGTAAATCCATAGAAGGAGTGGTAAAGGTCTGGATACTCTCCAGGGAATTTGCTGAAACCACCATACTGGTGAAAAACAAAAAAATATATAAGCACCAACATGAGTTTCTAAACTAGTTCAATTACTGATATCACATAAATAGTTTACCCCTTCATATAAGACCTGAAAATAGAAAAAAAAACAAAAAAAAAAAAGATCTTGAGATGAATATAAAACCTTCATTTCACAGTTGTTAAGTAAACTTGGCTTTTCTTTTCCATTGGTGGACTAAAGTACTAATACAAAAGAACAATTCCTATCTAACCAAAATAACTCTGTCTGACAGGTATCATAGTTACAAACTTGGGAAGGTTACAAGCTTTAGATTCTTATTATTTTTGTGGGCTAGTTCCATCAGAGTACCAAATCCATGTGTAGGACACAATTATAACTTGAAGGATTTAAAATACTAACTTCCATATTCTTTGTATCTTTAATCCAAACAAAACATGCTAGTACTGCCATGGTTAACATTTAGTTGAGGGGAGAGGTAATTGAAGAGGTAAAATGATTGTTCAATCATAAGGTTGAGAGTGTAAATAAAATAAATGGAGATTCTTTTCATCAATTATTTTATGCTAGGAGAGGGGGATTAAATCACCCCAAAGAAAACTCAAAAGTAAAAATAAGTACAGTAGTGTCACAAACTAGGAATAAAAAAGAAAAAAAGATACAGTATAACTAGAGATTGCACTCATCTTTCCTTGTTCTTTGCTAATACTAGCCCTCTCCTTTCCCTTCTAAAACTAAATTGACCAACTGAATATTCTTGTTCTTTCAACATCACGGATACCATAGATACTCTTTTACTTCTTTGATAGAAAATATGGCTAACCCTCTAATCTAACCCAGAACAAAGAAATTGTGAATTGCTACAATTTTCTTTTTCAACTAGAATCAAAACACAGAGCATAAAATACCAAGATGCTTTTGACAATAGTATAATCCTAACATAGAAGTACAAGAAAGACACAACAGGAAAATAAAAAACGAGAAATGAAAAGGCAGTAACTTGTGTCATTCGTAATAATTTAACAAAAATCAGGTTTAACTTAAATCACTATCACTACTTACTTTACCTTTCATTTCCTATCATTTTTGTGCTACAAATATAACATACCACAGAAAATTTCCTCCCCCTAAAAACGTACAACACATTGCATGGGAAACTGACTGGTAGATGCTGTACCTTATATTGACAAGACAGCAAAAATCCACGTAGAGCCTTATGGTCAACAAAGTTGCTGCCCCCTAGAATCCTTAAAACGGCTCCAATCCTAACAAACATATATGATGCATGTCAAAGCTTAGAAAACAGGCAAACAATGCAATGTCATAGAAATTGATAAAGGGTGCACAATTAGCTCACCAAAATGCATAACATGTATCACTAGATTTATTTGGCCTACCCTGAAATCCACCATCAGTTCCCTGCCTCTGAAAAGGAAGACAGAATTAATGAAGTCTTGATCGATGGACAACCAATTCAAACACTAAAAGTTAACCAAGCTTTAAGTGATCAATAAAGAAAATAATCAAGCCATTATTTGAACAGAATTTAAGAATAAACAGCTCATGCAAAAGACCTTTGGTCCAATATTTCTGTTTACAAACTAATACGATCTAATCCCCTCATATTGAAAAGGTTTATATGTACAAACCTGCAAGATCCAGTCCAGCAGTAATGGCACATCTATTAAAGATGACGAAGCAGAACTAGAGAGAATATTATCTTCAATGAGTCCCATTAATCGGAGAGATGCAATAGCACAGTAAGTTGCACCACCTGTGACACTAAAATAAGTAATGTTGATAAATATCATTTAAGAATTAACAAACATTAAAAATGGATGAAGACCACCTTTCAAGATACATGCTCAGAACATAAAAAACCAACAGGCATGAGCCAGAATCATCAAGGAACATAAAATTTAAATTCAATGGCGCATGAGCAGGTTGTTATCATTGTGCCTGTAACATAACTAGCCAATGTGAAACACTGCAAGCCTACAAGTACTAAACTGGTCACCTCAAGAATACAGGACAGCAACGAAATGGTCGGTTAACAAATTGACAGACAAAGTCACTCCTAGAAAGTGAATACTCCAAGAGTAAAAAAGAAATGTTGACCATAGTTATTAGAATCATATGATTCATGATTTGAATCATGCAATTTTATATGATTCATGTATCATGTACAAATTACAAGTCTTGCAACATATGAATGAATTGGAGCGATTTTTCCCTTATCACGATTATGAATTACAAAAGATTTAGATATTCATTGCTTTTTATATTTTACTTTTCTTTCACCCTTTCTTAGAAAACAAATGAATAAGTCAAATGAGCTTAAATTGTTAAATGAAAGGAACTAAAAGAGCAGTACTAAACAAACCCTGTTGGATTGATCGTTCAGATGTCCTATTTTCAATCTTATGAAATAAGGGTTTCACTGTCCCACTCACTCATTTTTATCCACAGTGTATTTTGTTGTACCATTGCTCTGTTTTCAGTCTTATAAACCAGAAGCTTCACACACTAAGTTATTACTCATGATTTTGTTTTGTGAGGCTTTTGGGCATTTTGTGGTTTAAAATTATTACATTTGACTACAATATAATATATCATTTATATATGATATATTTCAAGCTATTTTCAATATGTCCCTCAATCTTAAGATTGGATATGATTTGTGATTCACAGTTTGAATTGCAATTCAATAACCTTAATGATAACAGAAACTATGAATAAAAATATTAAGGCTAGTTCAGAAGGCAATCCACAATCAATATTTTGATACTCTCAAACGTCAAAACCAATTTGTCCAGCCAACCAAAGGAGAAGAAAGAAAAACATGCCAAGTGGAAAAGAGTTTGCACTCTTGAAGTTTCATACTTAATGTGTAGGATTTCATGAAACAACTTTAAATCTTGTGAAGAGTGTCTTCGAAAAGGAAAATATCTCCTAGTCAGATAGTAACAGTATTAAGCCCTAGATTTCAACCTCCTACCAACCAAACCAATGTGAAAAATATACCAAACAAATCTATCATGTGATGGTCAATAAATAAACTTTAGGGAAAAGATTCCAATAGTTGATGCAACTAACAACATTGCAATGCCTTACTCACAACATTGAATCACATCTATATTGAGACAAATGATTATTTCAACTCACCATGAGATTCTGCACCAGGAACTAATCCAAAGCCACCATCATATGACTAGAAAAATAGAAAAGAACAAAACGTATCAATTTCATTAATTTACATTTCAACAAACATAGTACAATCTTGAGATAATTCTCTTATTCCTCCACCAGTTGACACACCAGGTTCACTGTTCACATACCTGGCAGCGTAATATGTAATCCTTCGCTTTCTCCTTATCCATGCCACTCCAGTTATTCAGCATGAAACAGACTGCAGCTGATACAGTCAAATCAGTTAAAAAGACATATATCAGTTCCAGAATTATTACTCAATCAAATAGCTAGCATCGGCATTTCATAACTTTGTTTCTCTTACCAGCACAATATACAAACCTAAGATCAGTTTCTCCTCCAGTATGAATGGGAATGAAACTGTCAACATAGATCAGAGAGATAAGGAAAAAGAACTAGAAGTAATTCCACTAAAGTATATCATAGGGGCATAAATCTTGACATTAACCTGTGGCACCATATTCAACCAAATTGAAAAACAGCTGTGAATTTTACATTTTCAGCATTGCATAGGCGTAAAGGCCATGGATCTAATCCAAGTTTCAAAACTATACCTTCCATCAGGCTGTTGAAGGTTCCTCATAGAAGACACGACTGTTTCAGAATCATGGTTGGATAATTCATAGCCAACAATTTTCAATATAGCAATGCCACAATAAGTACTGGCCAAGTGACTGTTGTTGTGAATCAAAACCTTAAAAAAGAAAGGAAAAATAAAAACATAAAAAAATCAGGATCCTTCAACAAACAAAAAAAACTTTTGGCACTTCCAAATTTCAAACTTTTTCCATACCCCATTCTTATCTGGAGGAAACTGAGAAGTTTTGGACCCATGAAAACCATAGAACTGTCCTGCAGCAAAATCCTTCAAATGGGTCAATTAAAAATCAAACTTCGGAGATCAAATCGAGCCAACAAGTGCCTTTGCACACATACCATCGTTGAGATCAGCCTTGGCACCAGGGTGAGCTTGGAAAGACAAAACCCAACTGACAACAGCATCCTTTGCAACCTTAAATCACACAAAGACGAGACAAATATGAGGTTACATATGAATAAGGAATGTAACAACAAAAACAACATAGAAAAATGCAAAAACATAGGAATAGGATGATTGTCAGAACCGAGTGGAGAGAGTTGAGAATGTCAAGTCCGGAGATGACAAAGTAAGCGAGAGTGAGATGATTGATCTCTTGGGTCTCGTACGGAGATGGGAGCAAATAGTACATCAACTCAAGAAAAGTAGCATGAACATCTTTCTGCATCATCTCCAAGCCACAACACTCTTCTTCTTCTGTGGAATTCATCACTTCTGATTCTCAATTTCACTATAGTGAAATCAGAAACATATCCAACTAAAAAAACAATTACTCAATCAAGGTTTGAGCAATTCGGGTAAAAATAAAACAAAACAAAAACCAAATGCGTTATTTGCGTCTAACAAACAAATTTATCCTTTTCCTTCTCACCGTTTTGATGGAAAAGAAGATGATGAATGATCATATATTTTGTTTGTGAACAGTTTTTGGTGAATATTAATTTTCAAATTATTACTTTATGCTAGTGAATATCATAAGAAAAGAATTTAATCCTATAAACATGAAGAATCTAAGCAACGAATCCATGACTTCAAAAGATCTAAAGTGTTTCGTTTGTGAAAATTAGGGTTATACTTCTCAATCTCCTTGTTATCTTAAGTTCTAGATTCTAGGTTTTATACATTATCTTTTTTCCATATGTATATTGTTTAACTTTTAAACCAATTAATTTTAAAATGTTTAGGAAATTAAAGGATTCATTATTTTGTTATTTAATACATACATAAAAGTTTATTTAATACAAATTTTAAATAATTATAGTGCCGATTAAAATGGAATTAAACCATACTAATTGTTTTAAGATCCTCGAGCATTAAAAAAATTCCTTTTTCTTCCTCATGTTTAAAGAAATATCATCTTACTAAAACATTAAGTATTAAGGCTTATGATAAATGGAAATAATGAATATAATTTTTTTATTGGTTGTTGGATTCAAAATCTACCTTTTGTATGCATTAATACACAATTTAAATACAGATTTTGGCTTAGGGTTATAAGAGTAATAAATATAATGTTTTTTATGATGTCAAAATTCTTCTTTTAACTTAGTTAAAAACATTTCAAGCATACTACCATTGATTTAGGGTGTATTAAGTCTAAAGTACAATTATTTTATGATAAAAAGAAAACTTTATTATAACTTCTCTTCTTGATTTTTCTTTCCACCTTCACAACAAAAAAACTACCAGTGGCCTGTATTAAAATCAATAATTGAGATATAATTAAATATAAGCCACTTACATGTTTTTACTTAATTAAATTAAGAATATGTATTTATTTTTTAGTTTAAATTTTCAAATTTATATTTTAATAAACTAAAAATATTCGTATAATATACGGGATAGTTATTAATATCATACAAATATTTTAATTATTTATTTAATTAAAGGAATTTTTGTCCTGTTAAACGAGTAATGCAAAGGTAACATATAGATCTTGATTATTATTTATACTTGTCGACAAAACAGTGTGCTTAGATGGTTGGAGTTATTAATTTTACCATTACAAAGTTTACGTAGTTGAAATAAAAAAATGGATTTCCCTTTATGAATACATAAGCTTCGTTTTTTTAGATTAAAACTGGTAAAAAAAACATATAAAGGCAATTAGAATTTCCATCAATCTATTAAATTATTAGATTTACTATTTTAATTATCTAAACTTTTTAATTATTTAACTTAATTATATAAAGGCATTTCTAAAATTTGTAAACAAATTATTATCTGAAAATTTATCTCACACAAAATTGGTATTTATGAATTTCGTTTGATACAAATTTTGTTTAAACATAAAAAAATTGGGCAGTTTCTTCCTGCACCCCTACATTTTTCTTCCTGCATCCCCACAATGTGATGCATATTCCTACTATTTTTTAAAATCCCCAAAATACACATAAAATCCACACTATTCTTTCTTCTTCTGGACAATGCAATTCGGTAATTTTACAGAATGAGAAATCTGCATTTATTTTTTTGCATTCCAGATTGAAAAATCCATAAATATTCTGGATTGATGAATCCGGTAATCTTCCGGATCCATCAATCCGTAACAAAAATTAGACTTTCGGATTCAGCAATCCGGAAATCAACAAGTTGCTTTCGAAACAAGGTGAAAGTCAGTTTTGGGATTTACAAAATTGTGGGGGTGCAGGAAGAAAAATGTAGGGGTGCAGGAAGAAGAAGCCAAAAAATTGTTTAAGATATTGGGCTGGATTGTCTGAACTCCCCAATGCATTGGTGCTGACCCAATAGAATAAACACTCATTTGATCGAGCAGGTGGTGTGCACACTTCATAACCATGAAACGCAACAAATCAACGCTCTTCACATTCGCTGAGAAATGCAGGGTTCTTCCTCACTCTCTCTTTCTCTTCAAATTTCATACCTTCCTTCTCTCAATGGCGTCAGAAAGATTATTCGTTTTCTGCATCATTTCAACTTACATATGCTACTTTGTAATGCATGCAGAATGTATTGGCATCAAACTGGCAAGGTTCCCTTAATACTATCAAAGCAGATGCCAAAGGAAGGTACCCATTTTCCATCTTTCCTTTGCTTTGTCTCTCTCTTTTATATTCACAACTCACATATCTTAAGCCAAGCTTTAACTGCTTGCAGAACTTAACATGCTCTATAAGGTTTTCTTTCATTTTGTCACTTGTATGTGACAAAATTTATGGGCATGTCGTGTGATGATTCTGTTTCAGCATTAGTACTTTGCTAATTGGGTCTTTGTTATTTTTGTATGATTTCAACAGCAAAGGGAATATCCATACATCTAAGGTTAAGTACATAGTTAGGAGGGGACATCCATACCTTTGGGTGCCAGAAAACGATATGCATAATGTGGTATGCTTTTTTTTTTTTGTTTCTATTGCTTTTTTGCCCTGAAATGTAGAAGAACTTTTTGGAACAAGAAATGCATGAGGCTACCATATTAATGTTATGTGTTAATAAATCATCTGAATACATTGTGTAGTTGCAGAGATTACTGGTTTATTTTTTGTTGTATGCAGAACACAATCATTGATGAGCGTGGTTCATTTGCTGTGACCAGCCCCTTTCCAGGTCCACTGGGAGTCTTGTTGAAATCATTGAAAAAGGTTGTGCTTGGAATATACATGTTTTCTTTTGATTATTATCCTATATATGAGAAATTTGCTATAGTCTATCCTGATTCACTGTAAAATGTAAAAATCAATAATGAAGGGTTTTTGTCCTAATGGAGTCTGCTTTCAGTTTCTCATATAATTAGAAGAAATAAAGGTATAAACTAATTGGTTTATTTATTTCACGTGCTACAGTTACCAGCACGGATTGCTTTATCTGGGGATGTTATACCTCTTCAAGAAGATAAGGTAATGCCACACCAGCTTTGTATATGCTTGCCTATCTTTTCAGATTCACTAATACAGTTCAGAAAAGCAATGCCAGTCCTTTTTAACTGAAAATGCCAGTCCTCTTAAAGCTTTATTGTGTATGCCACTCTTGGGAAGTTTAATCACTTATTGAAAAGTAAAATAAGTAAAAAAATTAATGGATTTATCATCACAGCTATCTATGTCTCCCTCACAATCTATAGACCTTATTTTTAAAAGTAAAGGTAGGATGATTTTCTCAAAGTTTTAAATACTATTATATGCCATGCCAATCATTTGAACTGATAAATTTGCACACATTATAGCATTTTGTTGAGGATCATCTTAGCAGATATAGGGGAACTTTATTGGGCAAAATTGATCCCCAGCAGGATCAATGTAAGTGTACATTTTATTGGACAAGATAACATTGTGGTTCGGTTTCATAGTAAAATACTAGCTTGTTACATTAAAGTTTCAACCTTGTCTAAAGCTATTAATAAAGATGATACACTTTTATATCTAGTTTTTTTGGTGTACAATTTTTCTTATGATTTTACCCTTAATATTGCGAATAATTGTTATAATAACTGTTGTTTTAATTGTTTACATTTTTACCGTATAAATGTGGACACACAAGTTTGATAGGGCTAGTAATGGATGCTTTCATTCCAAGAGCATGATTGGAAGAGGGGAAGGTTAAGTTTATATTTTCAGGACACTGTTTTCTTTCTGTATCTCTATATTTGAATTTGAATTTGAATTATCTGAAAATTGTTATTCTTCAGACATTTTCTGCCCATAAAATATAATTATGTGTATGGATGATACCAGAAAAGATGGAGTTCTATATTAGTTTTCATATTTTGTACTTTGGTTTTAGAAAACATAAATCAATGGATGCAATCCAATACCAAAATGCTGATGCAAAATGTTACTTTTCATTTTTTTTCCCTTCTCCGTTTCTAATGTAAGCATTTAGTCCTGCTTGTATCTTACAACCGGGAATAGTAAATATTATGAAAGGTGGCCAATTCATATATTACCAAGGGAAAACGGAATTCTGTATATTGCTGTAGAGTTGTTCTGGACCATTACATAAGTTATTGATCTTTGTGTAGGCGAAGTCTCTTGCAGAAAAACTTCAGGAAGTCATAGTATCTGAGCAAAAAGCAATCAAAGAGTTCACTTATACTGTTTCTGGAGTACTAAGTTCTAGTGCTAGCAGTACATCAAGAAGTGATAATCTTCAGGGTCTATTGGGAGACAATGAAAGATACAATGTATATAGGTTTAAAACAAGGTAATAGCTTGTATGTTTAACTTTTTATCTTAAATCTTGAGTTGACCCCCGAAAGAATCTTATCTTGAATTGTTATTTCACTGGAAAAATGGGGGAGAGAAGAGGGGCAAATATTTTATTTTTGAATTAAGAGAATTGTTCATGTTTATAAAAATAAACAAAAGATTAACACAGTAAATTTATGTAATCTATCATGTTGTTTAAAAAATTATCAAATTATAAAATATTTATTAGAAATAAAAAATTGTCCCCCCTCCCCCTCCAAAACCTAACTTCCAAATCTTTTATTTCATCTAATGTAAGAGTTTCATGCTCAGATCCTGCACATTTATTGATGGCCTTGGAGGCACTTTTGATGTGGATATTGAAGATTTAGAAACATCCAAAGCCGATCCATTAGGTAAATATCTAGTTTGAAATGTTTGAAATAGAATATCTCTTATTTGTGTTACAAAAAATTAACATCCCTTGTATGTTTCTCATTTAGCCCAATTGTCTGCAAAGATTATTGATGGAATTAACCAAAGTGAGGCGAGACGAACAGCTCTCATGCTTTTTTGTTTTGTTTACAAGGAGGCTAATGCAAAGGTAACATAACCATCTTGATTAATAGGTCTTAAATAGGCTTTACTTAAAAGTTGTGTGTACCTAGGATGCTAGATATGACTTTTTTTGGTGTTTACTCTTCCCTCTCCTCATTGTATCTTAGAACAACAACTGTTAATAATGAGAGAGAACCCAAGAGAGGAGAATTAAGCTTTCTAAAGTAATAGTCTCTATTTTATTTATCTCAAGTATAATATCTCATTCTGCAGTTTTTCAAAAGCTATCTTCTTAAATACAAGTGTGGTTACAAGATACATTCGTTATTCTTAGATAATGGAGAACTGCAACAAAGCAATTTAGAATCAGTAAATAAGTAGGTTGCCCAATTATTAAAATTTATAAACTTTTAGATTGGATATCCTTGTACGGAGGTAAAAAAAGAACTTTGTGATGCATGTTTATCTTTAACTACTATGGTAGAACCTCTCTAGTTTCTTGTGGTTTGCTGGTTTTGTACCGTGCTCATCTAAAGAATTCCAATTATGTTCTCTGTTAAACGAATAATATATATCGCAATAACATTAAATTGAAACTGTGAACACCAAATTATGAACTTATGTCACTCATCTGATGACAAAGTTGTTGGCAATTACACATGTAGTGCCTATATCTTGGCAGACCATATCCATTCTTTTACTTTTCTGTTCATGTTATATAATTTTAAGGACTAACATCTGTCATTGTTGTTGTATTAAGGATGCATATATAAAGTCCATTGATCGCAAGGGTTTTGATGTCCTGGCAAAAGTTACCAGTCCAGCTTTGAAGGACAGCATTGGTGAACACCAGTGGAAAGAATTCAGGTTCATGTTCAAGGAAGAGGCAAACGATGTTGAAATGTTCTTTAGTCAACTGGTCGACATGGAACAGGAGGTCATCAATAAGGTTTCGACCTCTAGTGGGCTAAATTAGAAATGAGAATCCATTATCAGATCTGCTTTCATGTATAACTTTTTTTGTCAGCTCCTAGTTGAATCGTGAACTAGTTGAATCAAATCGTGAATGGGAGAATTTATGTTTTGTATCATGAATCATTTAGTATCGGATAGTAGGATTGATAAACATTTAAAAAATATAACATAAAACCTATAAACATATAAAAATAGAATTAATAATCACAACCATGCTCAAAAAGAGCGGTTGTATAACTAACTAGATTAAGATAATATTATAATGATTGGATTGAGCTAGGTTATATGACCTAATTACTTTGTTAAATAAAAGAAAAAAAAAATTAAAATTAGAGTTTTTATTAAACCAATTCAAGTGATTTGTTCCGATTCATAGCTAAACTTAAAATAAAACTCAAGTTGTGATACGAAAATGTTTTGTAATTCATACAATTCGTAATACGATTCATATACAGTAAAAACGATTATGCAATTCATACTATTCGTAATACGATTCATGCGATATAACTGTAATATGGAAGAGTAAAAACGATTATTCATACAATACGATTCGTAATACGATATAAATGTAATATGAGAGTAAAAAGGATTATTCATACAATTTGTATAACGAACATCTGAATCTGAAACTGTATGCTATCGTAGAATTTGTACCAAGATCAGCTCTAGATATGGAAGCCACTTATGCAAGAAAGAGCACATCTTGACATGTATCATTAGTTCTCTTGACCTTTTACTCTCTATTTTTCTTGATCAACTGTTACTGTACAAGGCATTCACTTTTAGGCTTACACAGGTTTTGGCTTTTTTACTACTGTTTTAAAAACTTATTAAGTTGATTTATGTACATCTTGATGGATTTTAAAAACTGCAGGTTGCAGCTCCTGCTTTAAGAAGTTCTAACATTATTCATATTGACCCTTGGCTATACATAGGCCTCTTTGTATATCTCAGTAAATTATCTTGATGAGTCTTTAGTGTTTACATGGCCACGTAATCAACTGATATTTCTTGAGCCATTTCAATGTAATGTAAAAAGCATTCATAATAGCACCTACGAAATAATGAGTTCTAGATCAGAAATAAACTGAAAAGCACTTGATTGAAGTAATGATAAGATGCTTTGTCATCCTGAGAAATTTTTAGAACATGGTTTTTTTATTTTATTGAAAATTTAAAATATTTTAAGAAAAAATGTTATTTAGGTAATTCTTTTTAAAGAAGTTAAAATTTTAAAATTTGATAAGAACAGTTTTATTACTTAAAATTAGAGATTCATAATTCTACTTAAACACATAAAGAAATTATTGTATTCTCAAATTTATATTTCTTTGTCTTTTCTCAGTATGGTTTGATTTTAGTATCATAAGTTTGACATTGTTTTTTTATTATTATTAATGTTGATAACGATATTTTTTTATAATAAAGTCAATTATGATTATTTTTCAGCTACTAGTTATTTTATTACTGAAGTAATTGGCATTAATAAAAAAATTATGTTAAACATAATTTTTCTAATTATCTTCAACTGAAATTATTCTTACAAATTAATCAAGATTTTCCAAATGTTGGTAGACCTATCTTTTGATAGACCTATTTTTAGTTGATGTGAACTAATATACTTTTATTGACATTAATAGATTTTTGTTGTTGTCATTTTTATTTTTTGTAGTTATAGATCATGATTAATTTTTTGCTCAAAGTTCATTGAGATTTTCTTGAATAATATTGACGAGATTATTTTTCAAAGGAATTCAGTAAATTTAAACTTACTCATCAAAATAAAACATAAAAAAAGAAGCAAAGGTGTTCAAATTCAATAAATCTCATACTTAGTCTTACTATTTCTTGAACCAATTTTAACACTGATGAAGAATATGTTCTAGAAGGAATATGTGTCCTTGTTAGACAGTGTTAACATTAAATCCTAGATTTCAACCTCATGCCAACCAAGACAGATGAAAACATATACTAAACATGATATGTAATAGACAATAGCATGAAAAAGAAGTTCAGAAAAAAGATTGGAATACTTTATGTGACTAACAACTTTGCAACAGCACCTCTCTAACAACAAGGAATCACTTCTAAATTGTCATAAATGGTTGTCACAACCCAACAAGCCATTCTGAACCAGGATCTAATCCTAAGCTACCATCATAAGACTGAGAAAAAATGGAAGAGATATTGTAGTAATATCATTTCTGCACACATACATTTTAAAAAAACCTATATATGCAGAGAATATAATTCCCTTAACTCAGCCTGTTTTGGTAAGTTCCACAGCTTCATTTGCAGGACATTGTCTTCTAATTGTATCTCTATATTTGAATCTTATTCATATGAAAGAATTTTCTCTCCCATCTTCACTTCTAATATAAGCATTGGAGCTCACATGGTGAATCTTAGAGAGGAATACTATCTAGTTGTAAATCTTAAACAAAAACACTAACTATAGCAAAATTGGATGGATAAAATTATATTACCCAGAGTACTAATTTGCAATTCGAGCTAGTTTTCAACTATCAAACAAATGGTAAATTCAAAACAGCAATGAAAATTCTAAAACAATCTAAACCCAAACAACCATTATTTCCTAGTAAAACTAAACAATTCACTTAATCAACCTCCTCAATCTTGGGGCCAGCACCACTGCCACCAGCAGGTGGAGCATCATCATCCACATCACCACCTGCACCAGCTCCTCCTTGATACATTTTGGCTATAATTGGATTGCAAATACCCTCAAGCTCCTTCATCTTGTCTTCAAACTCATCAGCCTCTGCAAGCTGATTGCTATCAAGCCATTGAATGGCCTGCTCAATTGCATTATCGATCTTTGTCTTGTCCTCAGAGGATAACTTTGAACTGATCTTATCATCCTTTATTGTGTTTCTCATGTTGTAGGCATAGTTCTCCAAAGCATTCTTTGCCTCCACCTTCTTCTTGTGCTCCTCATCTTCCGACTTGTATTTCTCAGCTTCCTGAACCATCTTCTCAATTTCCTCCTTTGACAACCTTCCTTTGTCATTGGTAATGGTAATCTTGTTCTTCTGCCCAGTTGTTTTATCCTCAGCAGAGACATTCAAGATACCATTAGCATCAATGTCGAAGCAAACAGTGATCTGAGGAACACCACGAGGAGCAGGAGGAATGCCTGAGAGCTCAAACTTACCTAGCAAGTTGTTATCTCTGGTTCTGGTTCTCTCACCCTCATAAACTTGAATTAAGACACCTGGTTGGTTGTCAGAATATGTAGAGAAAACCTGTTCCTTCTTAGTAGGAATTGTAGTATTCCTTGGAATCAACACAGTCATGACACCTCCAGCAGTTTCTAAACCCAAAGACAATGGGGTGACATCCAAAAGCAACAAATCTTGAACCTTCTCATTTCCCTCACCACTCAATATAGCTGCCTGAACAGCAGCACCATAAGCAACTGCTTCATCAGGGTTGATGCTCTTGCACAGATCTTTTCCATTGAAGAAGTCCTGCAGAAGCTGCTGAACTTTAGGAATCCTGGTAGAGCCACCAACAAGGACAACATCATGAACAGTGCTCTTGTCCATCTTTGCATCCCTTAGACACTTCTCCACAGGCTCCATGCATTTCCTAAAGAGGTCCATGTTGAGCTCCTCAAATCTGGCACGAGTGATAGTGGAATAGAAGTCAATGCCCTCAAACAGAGAATCAATCTCAATGGTGGTCTGAGCAGTGGAGGACAGAGTCCTCTTTGCTCTCTCACAAGAAGTTCTTAACCTTCTAAGGGCTCTTGGGTTTCCACTGATATCCTTCTTGTTCTTCCTCTTGAACTCCTGCACAAAGTGGTTGACCATTCTATTATCAAAATCCTCTCCTCCAAGATGAGTGTCTCCAGCTGTGGCCTTAACTTCAAAGATACCCTCCTCAATGGTGAGGAGAGAAACATCAAAAGTACCACCTCCCAGATCAAAGATCAAGACATTCTTTTCACCAACACTGGTAGCTTTCTTGTCAAGCCCGTATGCAATGGCTGCAGCAGTTGGTTCATTTATTATTCTCATGACATTGAGGCCAGCAATGACTCCAGCATCTTTGGTGGCTTGACGTTGAGAGTCATTGAAGTAAGCAGGCACAGTGACAACAGCATTCTTCACATTTGCCCCAAGGTAAGCCTCTGCAATCTCCCTCATCTTAGTTAGGACCATAGAGGAGATTTCCTCAGCTGCAAATAGCTTCTCCTCGCCCTTATAACTCACACCAATCATGGGTTTATCACTAGCACCAGCAATAACCTTGAATGGCCACAACTTCATATCACTCTGCACAGAAGGGTCATTAATTCTTCTACCAATCAACCTCTTCGCATCTGCCAAATCACAGTCCCACTTGTCAACAAAACCACTCACAAATCACACCAAAACTTTCCCACTAAACACACAAAAAAAACAATTCTGGCATAAATTAGAGATAAGATTTTTTTCGAAGAATTACATTTTCTAAAAAAAATCAAACCACTTTATAAAATCATGCATTCCTTGTAATTCTTAAAGACGAAAAGAATTCTTAATTCTTAATGCCTAAAACATTGACACTAAATTATAGTAGATAAATGATATATTTATAATCTGCTCAGTATAAAACTTCATTTCTCAACCTAAAAATTCAGGGTTTTTTTTCATGAAATGACAAAAATATTTTTTGTTCATATCATCTTATAAACTCCATTTCTCAACCTAAAATTTCAACTTTTGCATGAAATAAAAAAATATCATTTTTTTTTCATATCATCAATAAGAATTTATGAAAATTTATATTAACATGTTGTCAATATATATATATATATATATATATATATATATATATTAATATTATCTTATATGTTAGAATTTATATAGAGTAACATGTTGTAAATATATCATTTTTCTTTTTTAATATTGTCGTTAGACAAGAGAAATACTAATCTACAATAATTTGATGTTAACCAAGTAAACAAAATAAGAGCTGAGAAGACAGTAGAAAAGGTTTGTTAGTTAAAATTACGGAAGAGAAAAGAATGAATTACCGAAGACGGTGTTGATGGGATTCATGGCGACCTGGTTCTTAGCAGCATCACCGATCAATCTCTCAGTGTCGGTGAAGGCGACGTAAGAGGGCGTTGTACGGTTGCCCTGGTCGTTGGCGATGATCTCGACGCGGTCGTGCTGCCACACTCCGACGCAGGAGTAGGTGGTGCCGAGGTCGATTCCTATTGCAGGTCCTTCACCTTTGGCGGCCATTGTTGAATGCGAATTGAAGATGAATTGAGAGAAGATGGTTGTGGGAAGTGAGGTATTTATAGGTTTGAGAGAGTGTCTTTAGAATCTTCCATCGTTACGTGGGACCCTCGCCTTAACTTCAGCCGCTTTTTTGGACTATTCCTTTGAATGCTTCATTCCTTCCACTTAATCACTCACTTTAAATAATAATAATAATAATAATAATAATAATAATAATAATAATAATAATAATAATATATAAGTTTATTATGAAAAAATTGTTATGGAATGGATTTCATGTTTAAGAAAGTTTATTATGGAATGCATTTCATTTGTTTTAGAAGTACTTTTTGAGAAATTTCCTTCTTAAAACATTTCATATTCCAAAAGTTTTGTTATTGTAAAATGTATTTCATATATTATAGAGAGCATTTTATACATTCAAGAAAGTTTTTTTTTTTTTTTTTGAGAAAATCCAGTTCTAAAAATCTTGTTATAGAAATCATGTTCCAAAATTTTTTCATAAAAATTAATCCAAAAATCACATTTAAGATCCACCCTTATATTTTTTTTCCTATTCTTTGAAATATCAAAATTATCTTTTTACACTTTTTGGTAATTCTAGAATAAGAATTCCGTAAGAAAAAAATATTTTTGAAATAAAGATTCCGTAAACAAATAGTGTTTTCAAGAATAAAAAATCTGAAAGACAAAAAATCATTCTAAAATATCATTTCTAAAACACATTTATCTGATTTATGGATTTACCAATCCAAAATTAATAAAATGTGTTCTGAAAAATATGTTTCAAAAACATTTTGGAAAGAACAATTCAAAAATCATTTCTAAAAGGAGTAAAACAGTTTTCTTAAAAATGAATGGGGTGCAAGAAAACATTTATTAGGGTGCAGAAAGAAACAGCCCACGTTTAGTACCTTTCGTGAGCCGAAGGCCTTTCTCTAATCAAGCCCATTTTCTCTTTGTAGTTACCTATGGAGTTTGCACCTCTTATAGAAGTAAAACACCTTTCGGGTTTTTTATGTATAGTTTATACTTTAAACTTTTCAGTCCTTTTTATAAAAATCAATTAAATGTTCCTTACATTAAGTATTTCTTTACTAAAACTACATTTAATTAAATTATTATTTTTTGGAATATATTGCTTTTAATTTAAAATATATGTATATGAGACACATTTAATGCTATAAACTAATTTAATTAATTTTCTTAATCTGCTGATCTAATTAATTGAGTCAAAATCAGTAAAAATATTTGTTATTGAAAAATATCATTGAACACCTTTTCACATAGACGAAAAGATATGAAAGATAAGTTATGTATATGATTAATTAATAATTATATGATAGGATACAAAACGAGAGCCAAAAAAAATATTAACGAGGTAAGTTTATATGAATTGATCAATTAGATTATTTCGTTTTTAGGGTTTTTAATTTAAACTGAACTAATCCAACCATGTTTAGGTTGGTTCGGATTGAGCCATGAAAATTATTACTAAAAAAATTTAAATTTAAAAAATGGAAATTAATGTTAAATTACTCATAATTATCAAATTTGCCATGATTCATGAATGGAAAAAAAGTTCAAAATAGAACTAAATTTGCAAAGACATAATTATTTCTTAATATACAACATAAGGATTAATGAAAATATTATACAAAATATTTAATCGAGTAGTTTGGGTTTTTAAAATCAAAATTTTATATATAAATTGTACAAATAGTATTTACATATTTTTTTAATCCAAATCGAGTCAATAATCTGAATTAATCTATTTGGATTACTTCGGACTCATTGGGTTATTAGCTTGATCCGTAGTCATGTATATAAATTAATAAGGTGGGTTTCTCTTATAATTTTAAATATTCTTATTAATATATTTAAAATTTTATCTACATGAAAAAACCAGTGTAATACAAAAGAAAATTTAAAAAATCATATACTATGCGAATAGTATTATTACCTCTGCTTATAATCTTAATTTAAAATGATATATTCTCGTAAAAAAATTACATATTATACCAAGTAGACCTTTTTACTAAGGTCGGTCATAATCAAAATTCAATTAGATCAATCCAAATAAATGGATTGGATTTAAAATCTATATCCATTTTAACTATATCAAATTTATTTGGATTTAGATTTTGAATCGGCTGACGACTCGACATCGGCCTGAGCTTGTTCAGTTCGATTTCGGCTCGGACTCGTTCGACTCGATATCGGTCCGGGTTTGCTCGGCTCAACATCGACCCAGACCCGCTCGGTTCAACATCGGTCCGAGTTCGCTCAACTCAACATTGGTCCGGGCCCGCTCGGCTCAATATCGGCTTTGGCTCGCTCGGCTCACATCGACCCGGACCTGCTCAGCTTGACATCGACCTAGGCTCACTCGACTCGACATCAGCCCTGACCCGGTCGTCTGGATATCGGCGTGGGTCCGCTCGACTCAATATCAAACCCGAAAGACTCAGGTCAACATGGGCCTGAACCGGCTTGACTAGTCATTGGCATGGGCCAACTCGGCTCGATATTAACCTCGGCCGACTCGGGTTGACTCAATATCAGCCACTTAGCTCGACTTGGCCCAGGGTTGTCTTGGCTTGACTTTGGCCCATACCGATTCGATTCGATTTGGGTCCGGACGACTCAGCTTGACGTGGACTTAGGTCGACTTTGCTTAACCTGGGCCTAAATTGTTTTGGCTCAACCTGGATCGAGCCAAGTCAAAATCCAACCCAAAATGCAATTTGGATAATCCAAAAATGTATCCAATCTATATCTAATCCATATCCAATTAAATGGACTGGATTTAAAATCCAAAAATATGGATTTGGATTTGAGATAAATCCATTTAAATGGATTAAAACTAATATGGATTTGGATAATTATTGAATATTTACTCGGTTCTGTAGGTTTTTTCCCCTTCTCTTCTACTAATTGCTTATTTTCTTCAGAGTCGTCCTCACGGTGGCGCTTCCCGGAGGAGGAAGCCATGCCCCCTTCAATGCGGAGGCGTTTGTTGGACCTGGATTCCTCGTCCCCGTCACCGTCACTGCGCGGGTGCTTCAACATCAGTCTTTCATTTAAACCTAATACGACTAGAGTGGACCACAATGCTTCAAGAAGAATACGAGTAATCTCGTTTTCTCTAGAAGATAAATGTCATTCAGCCGGTGCCAGTGGTAGCGGTGGTGCCGATGGTGGCGACGGAAGACCGAACTACTCAGAAGAAGTAGACTCGTCAACTTTTGTCACGCTCCCCATTTTAAAGTGTATTTTCTATCGAATTGTGTTTAGTGTTACATAGGCATACACATATTTATAAGAATTTAAGCTAACTATTAAGGAAATAATAAATTATCAAATTATACGCAATTATTGTATGTAATATTGTACGATATTGTACCCAATTATATGCAATTAATTTAATAATGATAGAATCTCATAATGAGTGAATCCCTACCTAATTAGATGGTAATTTTGGATAGAGAAAGTCTCCCTACAGTAGTATATACCTTCTTATATGGTATCAAAGCACTGATCTTAGTGTGCTCTGACAGCCTCTCCATTCTTCTACGTCTACATGATTGAATTTTAGTAGTCATCATCTAGATATTTACATATCATAGTTTTTCTGTTGCCAAATTTTTTCTTGTTTTTAAGCTACAGAGATATTACTGTCAACCCCTTTATTTTGTTTAATATAGTTTTCTACAAACATTTGTAGGCGTTTAGGTTTAGGGTTCACATATAAATGTTATTTTGACAATGTTTTGGTTTTCCAGTTGCTTCTCTGGTTCTAGTTTGGGGTGGAAGTTATTATCTATCCTAGCTTCAACCAAAGGGAATCTGAAAAGTATCGTCAGGATCTAGACCAATGTCAAACTTATTATCTTCAATTTCATTTTGTCCATTTTAATTTTATGAGTTAACTATTATCCTATTTTTAGAATTTGTTGGGTTGTTTTTAATGTTTTATGCAGTTCAAGATAAAGAAAAATTAATATTATAAATTGGAGTAATAAATATTTGATTACAGGACATTAAATACAAATTAAATACAATAATAACAACTATTAAAAGTAGGGGTGGTTATGGCAAAATCCAATCTATATTCAATTCAAATCCAAATAAATTGATTGGATTTAAAATCTATATCCATAAATTAAATCTATTTTATCAATTACATTAAATTCATTTTGATATGGACAAAAACTAACTTGGCTCGAATTGGGTCTAAGTCGACTCAACCTGGACGCAGATCAACTCGGCTCGACATCGACCCGGGCTTGGACGACTCGATATCGTCCCGGACTCGGACAACTCGACATCGATCTGGGCTCGGACGATTCGACATCGGTTCGGGCCCGGACAACTCGACATCGTCCTAGGCCAGGACGAATCGACATCGGCCCGAGCCCGGACGACTCGACATCAACCCGGGCCCTGACAACTCGATATTGGCCTCGACCCGGACGACTCAACATCGGCCCAGGCGACTCGACATCGGCTAGGGCCCGAACAACTCGACATCGGCCCGGGCTTGCTCAGCTTGACATCAACCAAGACTTCTCGCCTTGACATGGGCTCGGGCCCGCTTTGCTCTACATGGGCCCGGGCCCGCTCAGCTCAACATTGGCCCGAGCCCACTCAACTCGACATTGACCTGGGCCTGGGCCCGCTCGACTTAATATCAGCCTTGGCCCGCTTGGCCCGACATCGACCCGTACATGCTCGGCTCGACATCGACTCGTACATGCTCGGCTCGACATCGACCCGTACATGCTCGGCTCGACGTCGGTTTGGTCCTGCTCGACTCGACATCAGCCCTGGCCCGGTCGTCTGGATATCGGCCCAGGCCCGCTCGTCTCAATATCGGACCCGAAAGACTCAGCTCGACATGGGCATGGACCAGCTAGACTAGACATTGGCATGGGCCAACTCAGGTCGATATCGGCTCCAACCGAGTCGGCTTGACTCAATATCGACTGCTCAACTCGACTTTGGCCCATATCGACTTGGGCCCAGACGACTCAGCTCGACGTGGACTTGGGTCGACTTTGCTCAACCTGGGCCTGAATTGTCTTGGCTCAACCTGGATCGGACCAAGTCAAAATCTAACCCAAAATGCAATTTGGATAATCCAAAAATATATCTAATTCATATCCAATTAAATGGATTAGATTTAAAATCCAAAAATATGGATTTGGATTTGAGATAAATCCATTTAAATGGATTAAAACTAATATGGATTTGGATAATTATGGATTGGATTTTGTAATTT